>Ga0233404_10000182_pt1 | contig 16505 bp, 17 predicted proteins | sample Na_oxic_2_MG_FD_179861 | JGI IMG/M metagenome (GOLD analysis project Ga0233404, IMG submission 179861) | Seawater microbial communities from Saanich Inlet, British Columbia, Canada - Na_oxic_2_MG | ecosystem: Environmental > Aquatic > Marine > Inlet | place: Canada: British Columbia | collected...
GCCCACATCTACTCATTTAAAAACTTAATCTCCATAATTTTATAACTTATTGATTTTTAAGTGTTTTTAATTTATGTTCTATATAAGTATATGAAATATAAAGTATAATTATTTAGGGACAAGTCTAATGTTCAGCCAGGTAGGTCGGGTTAGATTTTTTTGCGCAGCAAAAAAACGTAACCCGACATTTACCTATTTTTGGCAAAAATAGTATTTCTTGAAACTTTTTAATGAGCAAGTTTAAAATTTCCAGACATATCACAGGTGTTATCCTTGCGGGCGGGCGTGGAAGTCGTATGGGCGGGCTAGATAAAGGGCTTGTCAAATTGAATGAGCAATATATCATTGAACATGCCATTACCGCCCTACGCCCCCAAGTGAGTAGGCTTTTAATCAGTGCCAATCGCAATCTTGATCAATATGCACAGCTTTGTGATTGCCCGGTGGTAACGGATACGTTTGGACATTATGAAGGTCCTCTTGCCGGGATGGCAGCGGCACTTGCACAGGTGCAAACGGATTATGTATTATTTGTCCCTTGTGATTCCCCCTTTATAAGCTCGCAATTAGTTGAACGTTTATACACCGGCTTGATTCAAGTCAATGCTGATGTGAGCGTGGCAGATGATGGTGAGCGTATTCATCCTGTATTTTCTTTATTTAAACGCAAACTTTTAGCTAATTTAAGAGCATTTTTGCAAACAGGAGATCGGCGCGTTCACCGTTTTATAACTCAACAGTCATTAGCACGGGTAGATTTTTCTGATATTTCCCATACTTTATTAAATGTCAACACAATAGAAGATATTATTGCTTTAAATTTGAAAACTAAAAAATGACAACTATTCCAATTTTAAGCTTTGTCGCTTACAGTGGCACAGGTAAAACAACCTTATTATTAAAAATCATCCCTTTACTCAAAGCCAAAGGTTTACGCATTGGTATGATTAAACATACCCATCACCAAAAATTTGATGTTGATCATCCTGGCAAAGATAGCTATCGCCTCCGTCATGCGGGTGCAGAACAAATGTTAGTGGCATCTCGCTCGCGCTGGGCATTAATGGTTGATATAGGGGAAAAATATGATGAACCCCCTTTAGAACAACTTTTGCCACATTTAGATCAAGATAAATTAGATTTGATTTTAGTCGAAGGTTTTAAACATGAGCCTTTCCCTAAAATTGAAGTGCATCGTCCTAGTTTAGGGCAAGACTTTTTTTTTCCTGATGATGAGACTGTGATTGCCATTGCATGCGATGAGCCGCATGGAATAACAACAGATTTACCGGTGCTAGATATGAATCAGCCAGCACAAATTGTGGCGTTTATTGAAGAGCGGTTTTTGCGTCATTTAAGTTAGCAAAACGATGAGTGGTGAGATATTTATTAATGAGCTATAAAATTAACCTATTCCAAAATATGTACAGGCTATTCAAATTTTTAGTTTGGTTAATCAAAAGTATGCTTATCTTATTCGTACTATTGAGTATTACTGTTATAAGTTGTCATTTTTGGATAAAAGTCCAAACTCAGGATCGGCTTTATTCTGATATTAATGCGATTCCTGAAAAAAACGTGGCACTGTTATTAGGTACCAGCAAATATTTGCGCCGGGGGCGCATTAATCGTTACTTTAAGTATCGTATTGATGCCGCGGTCCAACTGTATAAAGCCGGTAAAGTCAAACACATTCTTGCCAGTGGTGATAATCGCACTAAATATCATAACGAGCCTATGGATATGAAAAAATCACTGATGGCACGAGGGGTCCCTCAATCGGCGATTACATTAGATTATGCAGGTTTTCGTACTTTAGATTCTATTGTACGTTGTCAGAAAATTTTTTCACAACATGACATTATTGTGGTTTCACAAGCATTTCATAATCAACGTGCGCTATTTATCGGGGAATTTTATGGAATTCAAGCCATCGGCTTTAACGCAAAAGATGTACCACTTAGCAATGATATAAAAACACCCATTCGAGAATATTTTGCCCGTTTTAAAGCGATTTTAGATTTATATATTTTAAAAACACCGCCAAAATTTTTAGGGGAAAAGGTTGACATTAATATTTATTAATATTATAATGACAAAAATCATAAACGCACTTGTTAGAAATACGATTTTTTGCAAAAATCGTATTTCTTTAAGCTTTTTTTGCTCACGAAGAAAGGGGTTCATTACCCCTTAGAAATACTATTTTTAGCAAAAATCGTATTTCTTTAAGCCCTTTGAGTTTAAAAACTAGAACATGCAAGTAAAAGGAAATTTTATAAGGAAATTTTATTATGATAAATGAAAGCGATTTGAAAGAAGTCAAAAATTATGTCATTCAAATTTTACCTCAGCTATTACAGCAAGAACCTGGCGTACTCACAACCATTGAGAGCATTATCGCTAAACAATTTCCACGCCGAGATGAGTTTACACGTTTGTTGGATGAGGTGAAATTACTACGCGAAAATATGGAACGACGTTTTTTGCAGGTTGATAATCGTATTGATTTGCTACGCGCAGACATGGAACAACGCTTTGAGCAAGTCGATAAACGCCTGGCTCAAGTTGATAAGCATCTTGAACAAGTCGATAAACGCCTTGAGCAGGTTGATAATCGTATTGATTTGCTACGCGCAGACATGGAACGCCGTTTTGAGCAAGCCGATAGGCGGATTGATTTAATGCATGAAGACATGGAACAACGTTTTTTGCAAGTCGAACGCCGTTTTGAGCAAGTCGATAAACGAATTGATTTGATGCGCGAAGACATGGAAAGGCGTTTTGAACTAGCCGATAAACGCTTCGATGACATGCACAAGACGCAATTGGGCATGAAACGAGACATTCTCAAAATACAAGAAAGTCAAGATAGAGTTATCCGGCGCTTGGATTTACAAGAAAACTGGTTTAAAATTGTGACGGGTAGAATGGGTACTGAGAAAGGGCAATTACTTGAAGAAATGTTTGCTTCCGGATTAAGCTACGGCTTGAAAAATCCCGATATCAAGCCAGAATCAATTTTATTGCGTCAACACATAAGTGATGATGGAGAAATTCTCAAAGGATATCCTTATTATGGTGAAGTTGATTTGATTGCTGAAGATGGTAAATTGACGGTTTTTGAGGTTAAGGCAACAGCTTTAATCAATGATGTGGACACCTTTGCTTTAAAAATCAGAGTGGTTAAGGCATTGAATCCGGATAAGGATGTACACGGTGTGCTGATTTCTATAGGGGCTTCTAGCCGGGTAAATGATTATTGTAAAAAGCATGGGTTAGAACTCGTCAATTAGAAATGTGCCTAGATTTTTGACCTGACAGGTTTTGAAAACCTGTCAGGTCTGTATTAAAATTAAATAAAACAATGCCTATTCTTATTCTATTATTAATATTACTAGCACTGATTTATGGTCCCCAATTTTGGGCGAAACGAGTCTTAACTAAATATAGTCGGCACCGCAAAGATTTCCCAGGAACAGGGAATGAGTTTGCTTACCATTTATTAAATCAACTTAATATGTCAAATATCAAAGTTGAAATAACCGAATTAGGGGACCATTATGATCCGATGGAAAAAACCGTGCGCCTAAGTCAAGCCAATTGGGAAGGTAAATCATTGACAGCAATAGCAACAGCGGCACATGAAGTAGGACATGCGATTCAAGATAATATCGGTTATCAACCTTTACAAGCCCGTACTCAATTAGTTGGCATTGCACAAATAGCGGAAAAAGTCGGAGCGGGTTTAATGATAATGATACCGGTGATCGCGATTATAACACGTATCCCGGCAGCGGGCTTTTTAATGTTTTTAGGTGGACTGGCAAGTTTGGGTGCTTCAGTTATTGTTCATTTAATGACTTTACCGGTTGAATGGGATGCTAGTTTTAAAAGGGCTTTACCCATTTTAGCAAAAGGTGAATATCTATCTGCTAAAGATCAAAGGGCAGCACGGCAAATTTTAACAGCTTGTGCATTGACTTATGTAGCGGGTTCGTTAACTAGTTTGCTTAATCTGTGGCGATGGATTGCTATTTTAAGGCGGTAAATTCTTGCGATGTTCAAAATACTATTTTTTGAAAATTTTGAAAATAGTATTCCTATTACTTGACTATCAAGTTTTTTATAAATCATTGATTTAAAAAGAAATATAATTTTAGACTAAAAAACTAAATAACTTTAAAAATCAATGAATTAGTTATTTTAACACTCAAAAATAGAGCTTCGCGAAGCTAAATAACATCAAAAACTTGATAGTCAAGTATTAAAAATACAATAAATAATTTTAAGAACACTTGATTTTTATCTAAAAGTCTGTATAATAGACTCTAAAATTTAATAATAATTAATAAACATTTTAAGGCAGGTAAAAAAAATAATGCGCCAATCACTGGTTGTTGGCAATTGGAAAATGAATGGTTCTATTCAAAATAACCAATCATTGCTTGACAATCTTAAACAAAATATCAAAAATGTACAAAATGCTCAAGTTGGTGTTTGTGCGCCCTTTGTATATTTACAACAAGTAAGCGAGTTATTAAAAGGGAGTGTGATTGCTTGGGGAGCGCAAGATATTTCCCACCAAAAGTCTGGGGCTTTTACGGGGGAAGTGGCTGGTAGTATGCTGGTAGATTTTAACTGTCAATATGTTATCGTAGGGCATTCAGAACGACGTAATTTATACGGTGAAGGTGATGAACTGGTTGCCGAAAAATTTGCCATGGTTCAATCCGTTAAATTAATACCTATATTATGTATAGGTGAATTACTAGAACAACGTGAAGCCGGGGAAACCGAAAACGTCGTTAAACAACAACTGGATGCCGTGATTAATTTACAAGGGATTGCATCTTTAGCCAATTCTGTGATAGCTTATGAACCAGTATGGGCAATTGGTACAGGCAAAACAGCAACCCCCCAACAAGCTCAAGATGTTCATGCCTTTATTCGCTCGCTCATTGCTAAACAAGATGCAGGGATTGCAAAACAGGTGCAAATTCTATATGGTGGCAGCGTAAAAGGTAGTAATGCTGTTGAATTATTTGCTATGCCAGATATTGATGGCGGTTTAATTGGTGGCGCCTCATTGAAAGCCGATGAATTTTTAACTATTTGCCAAGCAGCCCGGTGATCTGATAAAATTATGTTACAAGATATATTAGCTATTTTTTACATTTTTCTTTGTATTGGACTTATTGGATTAATATTAATCCAACATGGCAAAGGGGCAGATGCCGGTGCTGCTTTTGGTAGTGGTGCATCTGGTACCGTATTTGGTAGTCAAGGCTCAGCCTCATTTCTCACTCGTACCACAGCTGTTTTAGCGACGACATTTTTTATTACATGCCTTGCATTGGCTTATTTTTCTATGCAGCGTATAGAGCCTACCAGTGTGCTAGAAGAAGCAGCACCAACGACGACAACTATAACGCCTGATGAAGTGCCGGTTGTGCCGAGTTCTGATGCCAGTAGTGATTTACCGCCGGTTCCTTCAGTCCCAGTAGATGTGCCGCAATAATAAATTTAATATTTTAGACCTTAGCTAAGGTTTAAATTTGCCGATGTGGTGGAATTTGGTAGACACGCCGTCTTGAGGGGGCGGTGGCGCGAGCCGTGCCAGTTCGAGTCTGGCCATCGGCACCAGTTTTTTGGGCAGACACACAGGTCTGCCCCTACATGACATTTTCTGTTGTAAGGGCGAATTGACATGTTCGCCCTGATTGTACTCAGAATTTTTGAATTTGAAAGCCGATGTGGTGGAATTTGGTAGACACGCCGTCTTGAGGGGGCGGTGGCGCGAGCCGTGCCAGTTCGAGTCTGGCCATCGGCACCAGTTTTTTTACAGGAAAACATAAATGGCTTACAGTGATTTTGATTTAAAAAAAATAGAAACGGATTTCCAATTTGAAATAGTTGAAAATGAAGATCTTTTTTCACACATAAATGAAATAAAAACAAGCGATTTCTTAAATAAAATTCTTAAACAAAATGTTCCTCTTGCTCAGGCATTAAGCACTGAAAAAGCCCGTTCAGAACTTATTATCGTCAATATTTTCCTAGAATTAAAAAACAACCTGAATATTGGACTCTTTTCAGGAATTGATTTCACAGTAGATAAAGGATTAAATGGATTTTGTGATTTTTTAATTAGCCACTCTCCCGAACAATTCTTTTTAAAAGCACCCGTCATCGCAGCCGTTGAGGCAAAAAACGAAAACATTGTGGGTGGATTAGGGCAATGTGTTGCTGAAATGATTGCAGCTAGAATATTTAATGAAAAAGAAAATAATGCTCTTTCCAAAATATATGGGACTGTTACGACAGGACACGCATGGAAATTCATTAAATTGCAAGAACATTTTGTATTTATTGATAAAGAAGATTACTATATCAAAACGCCAGATAAAATTATGGGAATTTTATCTGAAATGGTTAAACAAAATGCCTAATGAAACTTCCCTTTGCTTTTACTATTGTCGATGATACCGACGGTGCGACACTGGAAAATGTCAAACCAATATATGATTTATTAACCTCACTCGGTATGAGAACGACAAAAACCGTGTGGTCTTTGCGTTGCGAAGAAATCAATAATCCATACCGCCATTCAGAAACATTACAGGATAAACACTATGCCGATTGGGTAAGTGCTTTACAACATGATGGTTTTGAAATTGCCTTTCATGGTGCCTCGGCTGGTTCTAATACCCGTGTTAAGACTTTACAAGGATTAGAAGTCTTTGAACAAAAACTGGGCTGTTTACCTTGCGTACATATCAATCATCACAAAAATCGGGATAATTTGTATTGGGCAACGGCACGTTTTAACTCTCCGCTAGTGCGTACTGTGGTTGGACTGAATCAAAAACGCAGACAACTGTGCTATGAAGGTGAAAAACCAGAAAGTCCATATTTCTGGGGCGATATTTGTCAACAAACCATTCGCTACTCACGCAATCTAACTTATGTCAAACAAATTGATCTCACTGAGATTAATGCAACTCTTCCTTATACTGATCCCTATCGCCCTTATATATACTTAACGTGGGAACAAACTGAACTTTTCTAATGAGGAAGGTGGGCAATAAAAAGACATTGCCCACCCTACTTAAAAGTTTAAGTTATGCCCGCGTGCAGTATACCACGCTGGTTCTCCTCTTGTGATGGGGGTAGTCCAAAGCGGTTTTTACAATTATTGTCTCCTCAAAATATAAACAAGTTAGTAGAAAAGGGGGGAGTCTGTATTGCTTATGCCCATTTTGGACAAGGTTTTGTGCAAGGGTGCGGGATGGCATCCTGTATTGCCAGCATTATTTTATGGCATGGGCGCAACCCGCATTGTGATGACCGATATTGTGAGACATATTCGGCAATTTTATGTAGAACAAACTTTGGATTATTTAATCGCCCATGCAGATGAGATAGCTCAAACTGTCGGCGTACCCGCCAATCAATTATCAACACGCTGGCAGACATTGCATCCTAAAGGTAAAGCATGGGAAAATGTGTGGCAAACTCAAGGAATCCATTATGACGCGCCTTTTAATTTTATGAAGACAAAATGGGCAGATCATTCGGTGGATATGATCTATAGTAATTCTTGTATTAGCTATATTCCCTTCCCTACGCTAGAAAAAATCTTTCAAGAAAGTATTAGAATCCTTAAACCGGGCGGCTGGATAGCACATAACCTGATGCCTTATGATGATTATGCGTCTAATGATGCATCAATTACACCATTGAATTTTTTACGTTATGATGCAAAGACTTGGGAACGTATCGGTAATTGTGCCCTGCATCACCAGAACCGTTGCCGCCCTGCTGACTATTTGAAATTAGCAGAACGCCATGGTTTGCGAGTTCTCTTTTCTAAAAGACGACAACACCATTTAAGCGCAACCATGCTAGATCGTCATCAATTGGATGCAGCGTTTTGTGATTTATCAGAAGAAGAATTACTTTGCGCTCATTTTTCAATCGTAGCAGAAAAGCCTTAATTATACTCCACACGGTCAAATTTTCGGAAGAAAAAATCGTATCTTATCAAAATTTAGAGGGTAGGAACTTCAAAGCAACTCACCATTACGGTGGATGCCGCGAAGCTGACTTAGCTTCGCTGACTTCGTATCGCTCTACCCACCCTACTGTCACTATTACCACGCACCGTTAATATATCGGATAATAATTGCATGAAACCCATGATTGGCACTGATATAAATAATCGAATTCATTTACGGTGCATGATACTATAGCTTTTCAGAAAAATAAAAGTTCTCAGACCTGACAGGTTTCCAAAACCTGTCAGGTCTTGAAGCCAAAATATTTATCTGAAAAGCTATACATATCGTTTTTCAAAAAAATAATTGAACCTAACGGGCAACGCAGTTTCACAAGGGCGAACACTTATGTTCGCCCTCCTTATTGTGAATTTATTTTTCTGAATATCTATAGAATGACAAAAACAATATCAAGATAGGCTGACACCGGTTAACACTTTTTTAACGTAGGGGTAGTATTTTTTATGGAAATATTATTTTTATTAATTCCAATATCATTAATATTGATAGGATTGATTATTTTAGCTTTTTTATGGGCTATCAATTCAGGGCAATTTGATGATTTAGAAGGTCCAGCCCATGAAATTTTAATGGATAATGATAATCTGCCGTCTTCAAAAGATAATGGTGGTTGAAAAAGTGAGCATCAAAAAACAAATTTGTCAATACTATCCATGAAGTGGTAAACTATTTTTAAGCATAAAGAAATACCATTTTTTGAAAAAGTGGTATTTCTAATTGGATAAATTTATGAAAACGAACAAAAATAAAATGATTAAACGTCTTCTTCTTCCTTTTAGCTTGGCATTATTTGCTTTATTAATCACTTCTGTTGCTATTATTTATTGGCAACAATTTAATAATATTAATGAAGAAGTTATCAGTCATACTAAAAAAGTCCAACAGTTATTTAAAATGAAGTTGGATGAAGAGGCTAAAATTTTAGAAAGCCAAATTAATCTTTTACGATTGAATAAAGATTTACAAAAATCTTATGAAAATCAGGATCGAAAGGCTTTATTAAAATCTGCCCTGCCATTTTTTCAGATTCTGAATAACAAATATCAAGTCACTCATTTTTATTTCATTGGTTTGGATAAAATTTGTTTTTTGCGGATACATAATCCGGAACGTTATGGTGATTTAATTCCACGTTTTACGTTAGCTGAAGCGATTGATAATAATGCGCCGGCTTATGGTATTGAATTGGGCAAATTTGGTACTTTTACTTTACGCCTTGTTTATCCTTGGTATGTCAATGGTAAGCTTATTGGTTATATTGAACTGGGTAAAGAAATTGAACATATTACCGTTGCTATTAAAGAAATATTAAATGTTGAATTACTTTTTACTATCAATAAATCATTTCTTAACCGTTCTGATTGGGAAGAAGGTTCCAGAATGATGGGAAATAATGGAGATTGGAATCTATTTTCCGATATTGTCATTATTGATAAAACCATTCCTGTTATTTCACAAGAAGTTAAAAAAACGATAGAAGAAATTTCATTACATTCTACACACGAACACCTTAAAACTCAGACAAAATTGACTTTTAACAATAAGCGGTATAACAGTATGCTGATTCCGCTCATTGATGCAGGAAATCGTGATTTAGGAAATATTATTGTTTTAATTGATATTTCTGAATCTGAAACGGTATTACGAACTTTACTTCTTGTATTAATAACCATTTCTATTGTTATTAGTGCCGGTTTATTAAGATTTTTTTATGTATTTATCCAGAGTATAGAAGCAGAATTTGTCAAAGTTCATGATGAAGTCATATTAGCCGAAAAAACGAAAGCCCAACAAGATAAATTGGTAGCTGATAAAGCTATGCGAATTAATCAGGCTTTAGATAGTGCTACCACCAATATTTTAATCACCGATAGTCATTATGACATTATCTATATCAATAAAGCGGCGCAGCAATTGTTTGCCAAATACGAATCCATCATTCAAAAACATATCCCTCATTTTGAGGTTAAGCAGATGTTAGGTTCTAATCTTGCGTGGTGTCATAAAGATAGTCATGCACAAAAACGGCAAATATTGGAAAATCTAAATGGTTCACACCATACTAGAATTGATGTTGGTGAGATGATTTTAGATCATATTGCTACTCCAGTGTTCAATAATGGTGAGCATCTTGGAACCATTGTAGAATTTAATGATCGTACTGTTGAAGTTGCGACTGAGAGGGAAATAAACATTGTTATCCAAGCTGCTTCTGCTGGTGATTTTAGGCACCGCATTAGTTTGGAAAATAAAGAAGGCTTCTTTAAATTATTCGCCACTAGCGTCAATGAAATTATAGATTTCAATCAATCTGTTATTGAAGACATTATGCACATTATTTCTGCGTTAGCTGATGGCGATTTAACTCAAAAGATTGAAACTGATTATGTCGGTGCGTTTGATCAGTTGAAAAACGACATTAATATGACGGTTATAAAGTTGACAGAAGTTATAACCGCAATGTTGCAAACTGCAAAAATTGTTAATAGTGAATCCGATCAAATTTCACAACGCAATTCCAATTTGAGTAAACGTACCGGATCACAAGCGGCTTCATTAGAAGAAACGGCGGCTACTATGCAACAAATGACTGCCACGGTAGAGCAAAATGCGGCTCATGCTATTCAAGCTGCTGAATTAGCTGATCAAGCTAAACAAAAAGCCAAAAATGGTGGAGAAATTGTCAACTCAACTATACAGGCTATGGGTGAAATAAGCCAAAGCAGTCAAAAAATATCCGATATAATTGGCGTAATTAATGAAATTGCTTTCCAAACCAATTTGTTATCTTTAAATGCCGCTGTAGAAGCCGCTCATGCCGGAGAACAAGGACGAGGTTTTGCAGTAGTCGCAAGTGAAGTTAGGAATCTTGCGCAACGGAGTGCTAAGGCTGCTAAGGAGATTAAAGCTTTAATACAAGACAGTGCCGTTAAAGTAGAAGAAGGTACTAGATTGGCGAATCAGTCTGGAGAAATCCTTGATAAAATCGTCTTTTCCAGTAGAAGGGTTAGTGATATCATTTCAGAAATTGCTGCTGCTACCCAAGAACAATCCTCGGGTATTCACCAAATAAATACAGCTATGGTTCAGATGGATAATATGACACAAAAAAATGCAGCTTTAGCCGGGGAAGCGTCTTCAACTGGCAATTTGGTGAGAGAACAAGCCCAAAAATTGGAAGAACAGGTGGCATTTTTTAATGTAGGAAAGTAGTGTCCATCCGGAAACACTTCCTACGCTTTGGATTCCAATAGTCCATTGTTTGGGGTTCAAATAAGCGTAGGTTTTTTTGTCTTAAAAAACGGATTTTTTCCAAAAAACGGATTTTTCAAATCAAAGGGCAGTTATATGAAACTTGAAAAATTATATGAAGCAGATTTTTATACCTGGATTTTTCGCAATATTGAATTGCTTAAACAACGACGTTTTTCTAAAATTGATGTTGATATTCTTATAGATGAATTAGAAAGTATGGCTAAACGAGATAAGCGGGAGTTGCTCAACCATTTTATCATTTTACTGGCACATTTGTTAAAATGGCAATTTCAACTTAAACTATTAACAGAACAATGGCAAACTCGACAGGGCGGTAGTTGGCGCGGTTCTATTATGGAACAACGTTTACAAATTGTCAAACAATTAAAAGAAAGCCCTAGTTTAAAAAACTATCTTGCTGAAGCAGTTGAAAAAGCCTATCCTGATGCGGTAAAAATTGTTATGCAGGAAACACAATTATCCAAAGAGACTTTCCCAAAAATGTGTTCTTATAGCATTGAACAGCTTTTGGATGAAAATTTTTATCCCGTTAATGTATAGCTATTGTGAGCAAAAAACTTGAACATATGGAAAGAAATCCGATTTTTGCCAAAAATCGGATTTCTAAGACGTTAATAAATACTATTTCTTCAAGAAATAGTATTTCTAATCAGCCTCTAATGGAAAGAAATCCGATTTTTGCCAAAAATCGTATTTCTAAGACGTTAATTAATTTTTGATATAATCACTTGACAGATTTTTTTGAATTTGGTAATATTCTAATGTTCTTACAAATACTATTTAAATTAGGAGAACAAAAACTATGGTAGAAACCGCAAATGCTATAGCGGGTCAGACTTATAATTATAAGGTTATTAAGCAATTTGCCATAATGGCAATTATTTGGGCAGTGGTTGGCATGGCAGTAGGGGTATATATTGCTGCCGAGATGGCATGGCCCTGGCTAAATAATATCTTTGATGTGCCTTATTTTACATTTGGTCGTTTGAGACCTTTACATACTAACGCCGTTATTTTTGCCTTTGGTGGCTCGGCTTTATTTGCGACTTCTTATTATGTCGTGCAACGCACTTGTCATGTGCGATTAATTTCTGACAAACTGGCTGGTTTTACGTTTTGGGGCTGGCAAACAGTCATTGTTTTGGCGGCTATTACTTTGCCGTTGGGTTTGACAACGACCAAGGAATATGCTGAATTAGAATGGCCAATTGATATTCTCATTACTTTGGTTTGGGTAGCGTATGCGGTTGTATTCTTTGGTACTATCGTTAAACGTAAAGTTTCCCATATTTATGTGGCTAATTGGTTTTATGGTGCTTTTATCATCACGATTGCGATGCTGCATATTTTCAATAATCTGGCAGTGCCTGTTTCTTGGTGGAAATCCTATTCGGCTTACGCTGGCGTACAGGATGCAATGGTGCAATGGTGGTATGGTCACAATGCTGTTGGGTTTTTCCTAACCGCCGGCTTTTTGGGCATGATGTACTATTTTGTGCCAAAACAAGCACAACGGCCGGTATATTCTTATCGATTGTCAATTGTCCATTTTTGGGCTTTGGTTTTTACCTATATTTGGGCAGGTCCCCATCATTTGCATTACACCGCCTTACCTGATTGGACTCAGTCTTTAGGTATGGTCATGTCCTTGATTTTATTGGCACCGTCTTGGGGCGGAATGATTAATGGGATTATGACTTTATCGGGTGCATGGGAAAAACTGCGTAGTGATCCGATTTTGCGTTTCATGATTGTATCTATTTCTTTCTATGGTATGTCCACGTTTGAAGGACCGATGATGGCGATTAAAACCGTCAATGCCCTATCACATTATACTGATTGGACGATTGGACATGTGCATTCGGGAGCCCTTGGCTGGGTGGCTATGATTTCAATGGGTAGTCTATACTATATGATTCCGCGTTTGTTTGGACGTACACTGTATAGCTTGAAGTTAGTGGAAATACATTTCTGGACAGCAACGATAGGTGTAGTGCTGTATATTACCGCAATGTGGGTTTCAGGCATCATGCAAGGGCTGATGTGGCGTGCAGTCAATCCCGATGGTACCTTGACTTATAGCTTTGTAGAATCGGTGCAAGCCATGCATCCTTATTATGTCACTCGCTGGTTAGGTGGCGTATTTTTCTTAATTGGTATGCTAATTATGGCTTACAATATTTTCAAAACGGTGACGAGTTCTGAAGTAAGCAAAGTCAATGATGCCATTGTAGCCCCGGCTTTAGCACACTAAGGAGATAACCATGGCAGCAGCACATGAAAAAATTGAAAAAAATATAGGCTTGATGATTATACTTATCGTCATTGTGGTAAGTATTGGGGGGTTAGTACAAATCGTACCCCTGTTTTTTATGAAATCAATGACGGAACCGGTCGAAGGTTTAAAACCTTATCCCGCATTGCAATTGGCAGGACGTGATATTTATGTCCGTGAATCTTGTATGGTGTGTCATTCCCAAATGATTCGCCCTTTTCGGGCTGAAACGGAACGCTATGGACATTACTCCGTTGCTGGAGAATTTGTTTATGATCGCCCTTTCCAATGGGGTTCTAAACGAACGGGGCCGGATCTGCACCGTGTTGGTGGGCGTTATAGTGACGAGTGGCACTATGCTCATTTAATTAACCCACGCGATGTGGTACCAGAATCGGTGATGCCTGGTTATCCTTCCTTGGAAGATAATTTCATTGATGGGAAGGACGTTCAACACAAAATGCAGGTGTTAAAAGATTGGTTTGATCATCCTTACACCGAGGAAGAAATTGCCAATGCACCTAAAGTGGTAGATGGCAAAACGGAGATGGATGCCCTTATTGCTTATCTGCAAGACTTAGGTACAACGATTAAAACAGTGAGGTAAATTTTGGAGATCGTGGCACTTTTTCAGTCCGTCTGGACTATTGTGGTCATGGTCATCTTTTTAACGATTGTGGTGTGGGCATATAGCCGCAAACGCAAACCGGAGTTTGACGAAGCGGCTCGCCTACCCCTTGATGACGATGATTCAATCGAAACAACGGTTAAGGAGAAACATCATGTTTGACAGTGGCGTTTTTACGAGTCCATTTTGGGAATGGTTTATTATTATCCTAACGGTAGGCGGTATTCTAGGCTGTTTTGCCCTGATTCTTTGGTTAGGGGGTGATCGTCCTAAAGACGAAAAAGTTAAAACCATGGGGCATGTTTGGGATGAAACTTTGGAAGAGTATAACAACCCCTTACCTCGGTGGTGGTTGAATATGTTCTATCTCACCTTGGTGTTCGGTATTATTTATTTGATACTTTATCCAGGATTAGGTTCCTTTGCAGGCATTTTGGGCTGGAGCGAAGTTAAGCAGTATAAACTAGAAATGGAAGCTGCCGAAACTCGCTATGGTCCGATTTATGCCAAATATGCTGAAGATTCCATTGAGACATTAGCAAAGGACCCAGACGCGGTTCAACTCGGTCATCGTTTATATATGACTTACTGTACTATCTGTCATGGTTCAGATGCGCGTGGAATGCCTGGCTTTCCTAACTTGCGTGATGATGATTGGCTTTCTGGGAGTAGTCCTGAAGCTATCGAAGGCACTATTAAGAATGGACGTAACGGAATGATGCCAGCTTGGCAAACCGCGATTGGTGATGAAGGTGTCAAGCAGGTTACCCAATATGTACTCAGTTTAAGTGGACGTGATCATGATCAAGCTGCCGCCACCAAAGGTCAGAAAACCTATGCAGGGATGTGTATTGCTTGTCATGGACCAACTGGCAAAGGAAATCAAATGTTTGGGGCACCTAACTTGACTGACAACATTTGGCTCTATGGTGGTTCGGTAGAACAAATCACAGAAACCGTCAGTAATGGTCGTCAAGGCAAAATGCCTGCACACGGTGAATTTTTAGGGGGCGATAAAGTGCATTTGTTAGCCAGTTATATTTATAGTGTATCGTCTCAGAACGATGATACAGTTGTGGTGAAATAATTAAGTATATTCCCAAGTTTTCGGTTTTTTTAAAAGCAACCAGACCTGACAGGTTTCAAAAACCTGTCAGGTCTTAAATCCGATTTTTGAAAAAATCGGATCTCTTGAACTTGTTAAACCTCATAAGTTTTAAAAACTTATGAGGTTTTTTTTTGTGTATCCATTAATGCCATCAGAAATCCAATTTTTTTCAAAAACCTGATTTCTTCACATTAAAAAAACTAAACTAAAAAACGAAAAATGACAACTGAATTAACTTTATTATCAGCCTTTATTGCCGGATTAGTCGGTTCTACACACTGCGTCGGTATGTGTGGTGGCATTGTTGGTATGTTGACGATGGGCTTACCTGTACAGGTGCGTCAATCTAACTTACGTTTAACTCCTTACTTATTAACTTATAATATAGGGCGCATCAGTAGTTATATCATTGCCGGCGTATTATTAGGTTTTTTAGGAGAACAATTTTCCCAATGGTTACCATTAAATAACCCTCGCCTGGTTGCTATGTGGGTATCCGCTTTGTTTATGATTGCTCTGGGATTATATATAGGTGCGTGGTGGCAAGCTCTAACTATTTTGGAAAAGGGCGGTAGTTATCTTTGGCGCAAAATTGAACCTTTGGGGCGGCGTTTTCTGCCTGTTAAACATCCATTACAAGCACTTGGATTGGGTTTAGTATGGGGATGGTTGCCCTGTGGATTAGTTTATGCTATTCTATTTTTTGCGCTCGCATCAAACAGTGCATGGCACGGTGGCTTACTCATGTTAGCTTTTGGCTTAGGAACTTTACCTATGTTACTAACGATGGGGGCAACGGCGCAATGGCTAACGCGCTTTGCTCACCGACTTATAGTACGTAGAATTGCTGGAATGATAGTGATTTTATTTGGTTTAATGATTTTGTTTGCACCTCATCATCAGATGCCTAAATCATCTAATTCATCGCATAGTGAGATAGGTTCATTTAAGTAAGAAACGTGTATAAAATAATTTCTAAAACTCTTCTAACAAACCTGACAGTAGTAGCAAGCGTAGGGTCACTGCCATTAAGTTAAGGAAAAAGTTAAGATTAATCAAAGAGTTATAAATGTAGGTCGGGTTAGCTTATTGAGCAAAGCGAAATAACGTAACCCGACTCCATCTTTAGTTCCGAAT
>Ga0233404_10000183_pt1 | contig 16494 bp, 12 predicted proteins | sample Na_oxic_2_MG_FD_179861 | JGI IMG/M metagenome (GOLD analysis project Ga0233404, IMG submission 179861) | Seawater microbial communities from Saanich Inlet, British Columbia, Canada - Na_oxic_2_MG | ecosystem: Environmental > Aquatic > Marine > Inlet | place: Canada: British Columbia | collected...
GCAGTGGGGATGATTTTGACCGATTAGGTATGATCAATCCAGCAGATAGAAAAGGAGATGACTACATACTTGCTTTAGGTGACGAAGGAAAAGCATCTGCTGATTATAAAGCTATTGGTCTTGTTATTGGTTATACTTACTTTTTTAAGTAACAATCTTATTATAATTTCAGGACTTATTATGTAGGGTGGGTAGAGCGATAGCGAAACCCACCATAACTACTCACCAAATTGATGAGGGTAAACTTTCTGTTTGTATTTCAGCCAAGACAAAGCCAAACCAAGTAGGTCGGGTTAGATTTTTTTGCGAAGCAAAAAAACGTAACCCGACAAAGGTATATTTAATAGACATTCTACCGATTAAATTTAAGTGCTTGATTTCATTGCTTTTCCAAAAATATGAATATTAATAAAATCTGATTGTAACGGATTTTGGGGCGAACACATAGGTTCGCCCCTACAAGCAGCACCAAAAATTGTAGGGGTTGACCTATGTGTCAACCCTTATTGACGATGAAAACAACCGTAATTCTTTGTGACCCCAAAATCCGTTACAATCAGAATAAAATCAATAATTTGTGTTAAATAGGTATGAACTCTAATAGGTAGTGTCCATACAAAAACACTTGACCGAAGCAACAGGTAAATGTCGGGTTACGTTTTTTTGCTTCGCAAAAAAATCTAACCCGACCTACTTGGCTTGGCTCGTTGATCGTCCCCGAACAATTGGAACGACAGGCAGCCGGTGAAGGTTTGTTTGTATTTATTGTCTTAATAGATGAACCTATTAAACATGTATCTCAAGCTAACACAACTTTGACACCCAAACCCTCAAACCAAAAACCATTTACCATTCGTCAATTTAGTTTGGGCGAAGAAGTTAATGCGGTACGTGACGAACTTTATGCGAGCCATCGCGGCGCCCCAAAAATGGAGGCTTGCTTGGGCATCCAAAGAACTTTCGTGGGATGATTTTTTTAACCAATCTACCGTTTTTGGAGATGATTTTCTAGCAAATCGTGAAAATTTACCACCACAAACTCGGGAGTTCTTTTGATGTATGTGCTTGATACAAATATATTGTCAAAAGTCCCCATACGTTTAGAGACAAAAAAAAAGCCCCCAATTTGGGGGCTTGTGTAGAGCAGATCGAAGTTCGGTAAAGATTGTGGTGGGTGTAGCTACATTCACTGGTTAGATGATTCACTTTTGCAAAGTCAGAAGAATATTTCCATTCCCTGTAGTTTCATCCCCTGACCCATATCTATCATTGGGTATTCCGACTGCTCCGGATAACATTCCGTCTTCCAGTGTCATTCTATACTCACGATTTGTATTCCAAGCTGATCCATCACCATTTTTAAATTCTAAGGCTCTCACTCTTTTTATTCTAATGAGCTGACGTGTTGTTGTATTGGGAGGAAGGTTATTCAGTATTTCAGGAGTAAGCCTATCTTCATCTATAAGGCTATCACCTATCTGATATTGGCTTAAAATATCTCCCGTTACTCTGGCATGAAGGTAGCCACCACCCTCTTCTTCTGGTTCTGAGTGTATAATTTCACCACCAATGTAACCATCTTGAACAACGACAAGTTTCAATGTAGTTGAAAAATTATCATTATTAACAAGATATTTTCCAACCCAAGTTGTATTACGCAGACTTTGCTCCAATTGTTCTTGGACAGAAGATTGGTTAAGTACTCCCAACATATTGAGACTATATTCGGGAGTTAAGGTAAAATCCACACTATAGAACAAGTCACTCCATAAAGGTTTCACGCCGCCTATTGTGACTTTATCTACACTTGATTTTTCCGGAACAACGTAAGCTTTGGAAAAATCAACATCTGCTCCAGCATAGGCAAATGAACTTAATGCTATGCTTATTGTAAATACCCATTTTTTCATCAAATTGCTCCAATACCCAATTAAGTGAATTAGCAGACTCCAACATTCAAAGTTAATGCATCACTTTGAAATGTTAAGCCATGAGCTAAAGGTTAAAGCCACCATTCAATTCCATAAAACTAACAAAAATTATAAAGTATGTTATACTACATTACCAATTTATAGTTTCATGGTAATCAAATGGAAATCCAAGCATGATGAGCATCGTACCGGAAAGTTTAAGCTAATAAAACTAATATATATTATTTTTTACGTTAGTTAACATTATAATTTTCTTATAAGGATTCACAACAGTGACAGCACCCACCGAAGAACAATTCACTCAAGCTGAAAATGATTGGGACTTAGAGCGTTTGTACAATGACTTGACTGCCGTGAAAGGCAAAAATCTCTCGCGAATTGAAAAACTTCATTTACGTGGTTTGTTGTGTGGACATAGTCCCACTGAGATTGCACAAATACTCCACCGAGATGTGAGAGGACTTGAAGTTAATTTGTGTAATAAATTGTATAAGTACGTTAAAACAATCGTCAACCGAGAGCAAGAAAGGGTAGAAAATTGGCGCATTATTTATCAATGGCTTGAAGAGGCGGGTTATAAAGCACAAAAGACGAACCAATCCGAATCAAATAATTCTATACCTGTCGATACCAAAGTGCATATAGAAAAAATAAGCGTTGAGAATAATAAAATTGAAATTTGTATGAATACCCAAATCATAATTAATACCCAATTACTTAATGGTCAATTGTCTATTATGCCATCATCTTTAAATTCTTCGCTGGCTGAAGATTGTGATAGTTAGCATGGTTGGACTGACTATTGAACTCTATGATAAGGCACAAAGTTTTTTCTCGTTCCCAAATTCTATTTGAGAAGGACTGAATTGATGCTCTGCATCATACAAATGGTACTTTGCGCCGCGTTGAAAGCATTCCCAAACAGAGTTTGGGAACGAGATAGTGTCCATCCGGAAACACCAAAAATATTCCCAAAGCTGAAGCTTTGGACTCCAAACAATGGGTATCTTGGAATCCAATGCTTTAGCTTTGGGAGTGTTTCCGGATGGACACGAGATAGATAAAGAGTTTGGGAACGAGATAGATAATAGACTCGCTCGTACAGTTCGTCGCTGGACTAATCATCAGTATCAATGTCCGTCTCACCAAATATTTCATCTTTAGGCGGGGTGATGCCGAGATTTTCCATAAATTGTCGTTCAAGTTGTGCAAGGTGTTCAGCCCTTTTTTCAATAAAGCTTTGTGCATCATTTTTTTGAAGGGCTTCATACGCTAGAAGCGGTATACCATGACTATCGAGAATACGAGACAATTGACTCTCAGAAATAGATAAAAGCTGCTTTTTAACTGATTGACGTGGTATCTTTTTTAGTAAAATGCGATTTGCAGGATGAGATAAATAAGGTTGCTTAACTTTAGTAAACACATGAAACATTCTATTTTGTAAAATGATATCTTCGTTAATCGGCTTTCCGGTTGTTGACTCTAAAGGCTTAAGAGTGACCATAAAAATAAGTAATGCACGAACTCTACCACTACGTGAATCGAAATAAGTTGGAAAGGGCCTTACTGGATCATCAAGAGACATTACTTGCCATTTTGTGATATTTGTATTGGCAAAATGACGCATTTCTTCAAGCGCATTATTAATTTGTGTGGGTTTAGCACCAGAAAACCAGCCAGACAGAGAACTCACCCAAAACCACTTTTTTAGTATATCTATTTGCGGTTCATTTGGTTTAGGACAATGGTGAAAAAACTCACTTAGTAGCAAAAATTGGTAGGCATACGGAAGAAATTTGTCGCTAGGAACACCAAGCTTGTCGCGCAAAAATTGGGCAGATATTGAAAGTGCTGTTTTTGCATTTTTAGTGGCGTGCAAAATATCTTTGTTACGTTCTCGTAATTTTATGGCAAGTTTTGCCCAATCTGTTGCAGTAATTTTTTCCTGAGTAACCGCTATGATGGCACGAAACACTATTTGGCGATTGATATTACCAAAATTATATGCAGATAAATGTTCCAAAATTTCATCAATTTGCTGAGCAAGATGTGTAGAGTTTTTTCCCTCACGATAAGTTAGTGCAGATACCATTTGGTCTGGTTTGATTTCTTGTCCCGCCTTATTCAAAATAGAAAAAATCTCAACTGCTTGGTTAATGTCGCCTTTTGTAATACGAATAATAGCTACTTTGTAATTCTTAATTTTTCGGGCAAGTTGTTCTGCTTCCTCAATGAATTTTGAGGCCATATCTGGAAATGTTTCTTGAAGAGTTTGTGCTATCTTAAGAAAATCCACCGTTTTTAGTACCGATCGTAGTGGTAATAAATGAGTCTCTGGTGTTTTTTTTGGAACATGTATAAATTCTTGTTCTTTTAAATCAAACCAAACCCACCAACGCCAATCTTGTTGTTTAGGCCCTTTAGGAGCTTCTTGAGGAAGAAGTAATCCTCCTAAAAGTGTTGCAAGTCTTTGATGACCATCTAAAATATAGCTGATAGATTGAGTAGGTGGTTTAGGCACTTCAAGTGGTCCCACTTTGTCCAAGCTTTCTATTAGTTCTGCTGACTGCCAAAATAGCAAACTGCCGATGGGATAACCTTTGTAAATGCTTTCAAATAGTGCCAGCATATCTGACGGTTTCCAGACAAAGGGACGTTGAAATCTAGGTACACGGAGTTCACCACACTTGATTTCTTCTAAGAGTTCTTCAATAAAAACCACTTCGGGTTTGACAATTGGTGTGGACATCGCTAATCCTTCAAAGTAGGCGTTCAATCGAATCAAGAATCTGAACAATTTCGTTCGGATCGTTTGTACCGGTTAATCTGATTGCATCTTCTGTAATCATATCGCGTTCGGACTGAAAATACTCCCAAGCATTATCACCAAAACCGCCACACAAATTATCCAATATACGCTTAGGAACATGTTCAAACAAATTTTTATGCTCGTCAGGCCCTGAGAGAATCGCGTGATTATTCACTTTCTTAAAACCTTTTTTCATTTCGTAATGAGCTTGTTGCTCAAGTGTCAGACTGAGAAAGGCTTGGTAGATATTTTTCAGTTTTTTCGGAACATGCTTACGAAACAGCGCACTGATGGGTAAATAATTTTCAATTTTACGTTTCCGTAAAATGGCGTATGGCACATCTCCGACTTTGTCGCAATATTCTTTCACTTTTTTAATCGTTGGTGTTACCTCACCAGGATAACGGCAATCACTGTCAGTCAGGACAAAAACCCTCAAAGGGCCAACCATAGTGAGAGTTCGGAGATATTCTACCTGTTTTTCGATTTCTCCAAAACCGCCCATCTGATGATATTGCCACCATCCTTCAGTTTGGGCATCACTTAATTCGGTTCGTCCAAAGGCATGAATCATGGCATCAAGGAAAGCACCATCGCTGCTTTGGTTTTCGACTGCCACATAAGCAGGTTTATTAAGGTAAGATATTGCATCGTCAGGCCTTAATGTCTTATTTGATTCACCGCTAACTTGTTGAGTGATTATTAAAGTGATGGTATGCAAATTGGATTCACGAGATTCACGAGGATAAATTGAATCAGTATAATATTTTTGGAGCGTTTCAAGGTTTCGTTTTCCGCTTCTACCCTGAATATCTTCCTGAATCCAATCACTTTTTTCAATTTCTTCAGAATCGTTGATGTCCCACAAATGACGACCCGTTATAAAGTGATAGACAATTTGATCAAGTGAGCCCCAAGCATTAGGCTCCTTCAAAACATCCGCTGCAAAACATACCTTCATTTCCAAAACTCCTTTTGGGCTTTGCGAATGGCTTTCACCTCTTCAAAATCTTCTGAAAAGACACCTTGAGGCCATTTATCAACATCGCCATTTTCTTGAATTTGGATCGTTTGGATGCGTTCTCCCAAATTGGGATCATCATTGATCCAGTAAATAATCACTTGATTTGACTCAAAACTTTTTTCGGCAATCCGCCGTCGAATGCGTAATAAAAAGTTTTCTGAGTGGGTTTCGATAATAAAACGAGAGTCACTGTGTTTAGCCGCTTCAATATATAAATCCGCCAAATGTCCGTTTGCACTGGGATGGAGATGTAATTCTGGTTGTTCGACAATTTCAAGATCGCTGTTTTTTCCAGTGAGGGTTTCAAATTGGCGTTGCACCACAATGGGTAAAATTTGGGCTATTCCAGTACCCACATCGGCTAAATTAATTTCTAAAGCAGGGTTATCAGGATTTTTCATAACCAAGGAAAAAACATCACCTTGTTTGGATAAGCTCAGTTCCGATCCGCCCAAATAGTCAGAAAACCATTTGCCAACCGCCTCTAATACTTTACCCTTACGGCGCAAAAAGTCATCACCCAATAGTTCCGCCGTTTTCGAGCCACTCAAACCAACATTATGCAAAATTCCTCCGGGAAAACGGTATGTCCGTCGCGGTTCCTTGCGAAATGGACCAAGATAGTTCATCAGTGCCATGCCTTCAGCTAAATAGGCTCGGTAATCTCGTGCTAATGATACCGTTTCTTTTTTATGATTATCAATCACTTGTATTTTATCAGGCCAAAATCCACGAAAATCAACCTCGCATTTTTGTCCGGTTTCTTCTAGGCGATAAAGCGTTCTCTCATTCAAAGGTTCTTTTCCTATCCAAGATAGCGTGAGTATGGGTTTGTACCGAAGTATTAATTCAAAGCGTGAGATAAGTTGGAGTCGGTATTCGTCAAAGTGTTGAACTTTGACCCAAAAATCTACCGTTTGCCCTTTATCGTCGATAAAGCTTGCACCAATACCCACCGCACCATGAGGAAAACGATTATAAATCAGATCAACAAAAGAGGCTCCAAAATCAAGCCCCTCAATTTCAAGCTCAATCGGACTATTGGCACGTTCTGACAGCGCATGAGCAATCAACAAAGGTAATCGAGATATCACACTTTTGCCAGAACTATTGCGCCCAATCAAAATAGTCAGAGGTTTCACCTCAATAGATTCACGTTTCTGAAAGATTTTATAGTTTTCAAATGAGAGATTAGATAATTTCATATTGCAAATTTGTAAATAGGTTACACGATATGACCAATTTGTAATTGAACTTCTTAGTAATAAAATGGTGTCTAATCTTAAAATAATATTTTACCTGAAAATTTGGGCTAAGACAAATTATCAACACTCATATTTTTAAAGTGGATACGGATGGTTGGTATTAGCAAGAACAACGCGATGATGTCGTTCCTACTCAAGAATAAACCCATCTTAGTATAACTTGATTACTTGGGTGAATGATTATGAATTCTAATCAGTTGCCAATCCATTTTATGGTATAATGTCTCCTTCGTAAAATAATGACATGTTCAAAGAGCCAAAAATGACTGATAACGAATTGAAAGAATTAGTGGCGCGGCAATCGCCCAAAACTGATACCCATTGAACTTAATGTAGGGTTCCTAAAGCTGCATTTTTCTGGAATACTATGCAATTACCTGAAAAGAGTTTTTTTATGCGTGAATTTAACACTTCAGGGCCATGTAATCCGTCCCTACACTACACCGTCATGCGTGAGGCATTAATAGCCACCGGGCAGGAAAAAGTACGAAAAGGGCGGTATTTTACTTTGTTTGCCCCTAGACAAAGTGGGAAAACCACTTATTTTCAACTGTTGCTTGCAACACTGAAAGCTGAAGGTTTTACCCCAATATGGATTAGTTTTGAGAATTTAAAAACAGCACCAAGAGAATCCTTTTACCAAGAACTCAATAATCAACTTCATCAAGAACTGGCCGAACATCAAATTAAACTCGAAAATACTATAACAAATCAGGTTGAGTTGGTGAGATTTTTTGAACAAATCAAGAATAAATCTCTGGTTCTGGTTATTGATGAATTTGAAGGTATACCGGATGTGGTATTGAGTGAGGTAATGCATTCGTTTCGGCAAATGTATCATCGCCAAAAATATCACGCTCTCCATTCCCTGATCCTTGTTGGCGTGAGTACCATTGCTTCGCTGATAACCTCCGGGGCTTCTCCATTTAATATAGCCGAAGAACTCAAAGTTTCCTATTTTACCCGAGCCGAAGTCAATTCATTGATTGAGCAATCGGTTAAGGAATCGGGACAAACCTTTGAAGACAAAGTCATCAAAGCAATTTATGATAACACCAAAGGGCAGCCCGGACTAGTTTGTGCTTTAGCCGCTGATTTGATTGAAAAAGTCAAAAATCGCCCGGTGACAATGGCTGATTTTTTAGGCACCTTAAATGATTTTTTAAAGTCAAAATTGGATAAAAACATCCTCAACATTGTCCAAAAGGCGAAACAAAAAAAGGCTTTTATGTGCCGTTTATTATTTGATGAAGAGCCGATTGATTTTAACATTGATGTTGAAGATATAGCTTATTTGCATGCTAATGGTGTTGTGGATAATATAGATGGTCATGTGGGTATCTTAGTCCCCTTATATAGCAAACGTATTATCACGGCATTTCGTCCGGTATTTAACGGCGAAAGAAGACATTATGGGCTTGATGCCAATGAGACTTTCAATGAGTATCTGCAAGATGAGTTGCTCAATATTCACGCTCTGCTTAACAAATATCGGCAGTATGTACGACGGCGAGGCTTTAAAGCGTTTGATACCAAGCATTTGAAAGAAGCGGCTTGGCATTATTCCCTTGATGGGTTTATTAACTTTTTTATTGAAGCTTTAGAAGGACAAACCTTTATCGAAGTACCTTCGGGTGCCGGACGAACCGATATTTTAATTGTCTATAAGAATCATCGGTATCTCATTGAAGTTAAAGTGTTTACCAATAATACCCTGTTTAAAAAGGGAAAGGGCCAATTAGCCGAATATCTCAAATCGGAGGGTTTGGATGAGGGCTACTACGTGGTATTTAGCAATGTGCATGACGATGCAAACACACTCTATTCTGAAGAAGAAATCGAAGGTAAGCAAATTTATACCTATATTATTTGTACCAAGTTTCCGACACCCAGTCGCCTTACCGTGCCAGAAAGCTTGAAATTAAGCGAGACGGAAAAAGTGGCGGGTAGAATGTTGAACATGGGTAATTTTACTGACGAACAGATAAGTCAAGCAACCCGGGTGAGTTTGGAAAAAATTAGGTATTTGAGGGAAATTAAGAATTTGTAGGCTTTTTAGGCACCGAAGCGTTGGGCAATTCGTGGGCAGTATGACGAATAGATTTAAGAAAAGTTAAATGTTAGGGGCAACCATAAAGGATTGCCCCTACGCGCTTTAACGAGGCTTAACACTACCCATATCTAAATCAAAGGTAAAAACCCCTATATGTTGTTGCATTTTAATATCATAAATTGTTATACCACCAAACAAATCTGGCACAGACACACAAGGCACATGCAATTGACCATTTGGAGAATAGTTTGCCATGCAATCATTACTGGTATTTGGAGCAACACTACCATCTGAAACGATTATTCCACAAGAAGCCGGATTATCAATACAAATTTGTTTTCCTTTTTCTATTGCTTGGTTTATAACTGATTGATCGCAATCAGTTGGTGGGTTTGGCTCATCTATTTGATAGAGTTGCTTGATTTCAGCTTCGGATAAGGCGCGGTTGTAAATACGGATGTCGTCAATAACACCGATAAACCAATATGGAGATGTGCCACTTGGGGCACCACCACCAATTCTAAGGGGTTGTGATGAATTTGTTGTCCCACCATCTACTGAGCCAATATTTGATGGAGATTCGTATTGCCCATTGACGTAAAGTTTAAGAGAATTCCCATCTGATGTTTGTGCAACATGATACCATTGATCTAAAACTGGCAAAGTTTGACCATCAGAGAAAGAAAATTTTCCATCACTATCCCCGACATGAGCTCTAAAATTTCCATCATTCATAATAAAATCTTCTGTTTTGCTCATCGTAAAAAAGTTAGCTCTGCTTATCAAGTATTGACGCTCAGAAGACTCGCCGTCTTTACTAACTATATCCATGCCACCTGGGGCATCATAAGAAATTTTTACCCACACCGAAAGAGTTGAAGTCACCGGATTCAGCGTCGGACTGTTTGGAACAATAATAGAATTCCCGTTTCCACTAAAATTATACGCACTATCAGCGTTGTCAAACCTATCTTCAATCAAAGTAGCCCCATGAACAGTGCCATCATTCCCATTGCCACTTTTATCATTGGCATTTCCATCAAACGGATAATAGGCAACTAACCCTTCATTCAAGTCAGCCTTCGCTACCGAAAACCAAGCTAATCCTATTACCAGAGCCATCAAAAGTACGGTGCGTAATTTGTGCCTAAATTTAGCCATAATTTATTTATCCTCAAAACTAGAAACATTGTCTCGTTACAAGCTAAAGATTAAAACCACCATTAAATCCTGAAAGCTAATCACCATTACAAAACCGGTTATACTATATCACAATTTGCAATTTAACATCTTGGTGATAAAATGGTGTTCAATATTGAAAAGACAAAAACTTGGCTTGTAGGGACTACCAGTAGTTACATTTTGTTTAGGAATGAGGATTTTATAACTTGCAAAATTTTGGTGCCAAACCTGACAGGTTTTTAAAACCTGTCAGGTTTCATTCGTATTTTATTTAATTCTCATTCCTTAATTCAATTCGATAATTTCTGAAATCGTTGTACTTAATTCGCAAATTTTTGGTGCCAAACCTGACAGGTTTTTAAAACCTGTCAGGTTTTAACTTTCGTATTTTATTTAATTCTCATTCCTTAGAATGCAACAACCCTATTTTATTTATTTATGATTTCACTTAATACAGATTTACTTGCTCACTTAAAAAAGTTTTATCTATTTGAAAATATCAATGAAAATATTTTGGAAACATTGTCTACCAATGTTAGCCATCAGATTTTGTCCAAAGGGGAAATGCTGTTTCAACAAGGAGCACTTAGCGACGCACTTTATTTTGTTATCAAGGGACAATTACAAGCAAGCATTGAGAAAGAGGATGGCAGCCAAGCTATATTGGGCGAAATTGGTGCAAATGAGATTGTTGGCGAAATGCAAATATTGGTTGGGGGCAAACGTACTGCTAATGTGAGTGCCGTGACTGAAACACAATTGATTAAATTACCTAAAGCTGCGGTTGAAAAGCTAGTAGAACAATCCCCCGATATACTTCAGAAAATGGCAAATGTTATTATCAGACGTTTGCGGCGTAGTCAATTATTGGCAATTTTGTCCCAATTGTTTGGTAGTTGCGATAAAATTATTTTTGCCCAAATTGAAGAACAAATTGAATGGGTTCATCTTCACAGTGGGGAAGCATTGTTTCGGCAAGGTGAAGCGGGAGATAGTTTATATATTGTGATTAGTGGGCGGCTGCAAGCGGTAGTCGAAGATGAAACCGGCAATGAACAAATTGTCGGCGAAATCTGTCGTGGCGAAAGTGTGGGTGAAATGGCTATTTTTGCTGGCGAAGATAGAACCGCAAGCGTTTATGCACGCCGCGATTGTGAATTAGCGAAAATATCTAAGCTCATTTTTGAGCAAATTATGCAAAAACGCCCGCAAATGATGATGGCTATTACCAAAATTATCATCCAACGTTTGCAAAAGACAATTCGTTCTTCTTCAGTTCAAAGTAATTTGGTAAATATTGCTCTTGTGCCAGTGAGCCCAAATGTACGCTTAAATGATTTTAGTCAGCGGCTCGTTTCGGCGTTGGCAACCTTTGACACAACTTTGCATTTGAGCAGTATATATATAGATAATTTGATGGAAATGACCGGGGCTGCCCAGTTTTCCGCAGATAATTCCCAAAGTATTCGGTTGATAACCCTATTAGACGAACAAGAAATTAAACACTATTTCACTATTTACCAAGCCGATGCCAGCGCAACCAATTGGACTCAATGGTGTCTCAAACGGGCGGATCAAGTAATATTAGTTGCCAATGCGACAGACAAGTCAGAACTTGGTGAAATTGAGCAAACCTTATTAAGTGGTAAACATCGCATAACTACTGCCAGTCAAATCTTGGTTCTGTTACATCCTAATGGAGAACAGTTACCTTGTGGCACTCAACAATGGTTATCAGCTCGGCAAGTCAAAAACCATCATCACCTGCGCTGGGATACGGATGCTGATTTTGAACGATTGGCACGCTTTGTTAGTGGGCGAGCTATTGGTTTGGTTTTCGGTGGTGGCGGTGCGCGTGGTTTATCCCATTTTGGGGTTTATTTGGCACTCAAAGAGGCTGGTATACCTATTGATATGATTGGGGGTACTAGCATGGGTGCTTTGGTGGGAGCCCAGTGTGCTGCCGGTTGGGATAAAGAAACTTTTATGAAGATAAATAAAACCGGAGTTGCCCATAATCCTTTCAAAGAATACACCTTACCCCTAATCTCATTAATGGGTAGCAAAAGACTTAATGCCCTTTTAAAAATGGGTTTAGGAGATTTGCAAATTGAGGATTTGTGGACTAACTTTTTCTGTATTTCTAGTAACATAACAATTTCTGAAATGCTGGTTCACCGCCAAGGGCGTTTGGGCGAAGCACTTAAAGCAAGTGCAGCGGCACCGGGAATTTCGGAACCGGTGTTAATGGACAAAAGTTTACTTGTTGATGGTGGTATACTTAATAACCTGCCCGGCGATGTTATGCGACAGTTTTGCGATACCGTTATTGTGGTTGATGTCGGTGGCAAAACGAATTTAACGGTTGATTATGATAAAATAGCCTCGCCTTGGGAAGTTTTATGGAGTCGAATTTGGCCCTTTAAGCAAACTATTCGAGCCCCTTCTATTTTGAATGTCATATTAGCGTCAACTTTACTCAGTAGCAGTCAAAGAACTCAGAAGGTTAAAGACAGTGCGGATGTTTATCTTAGACCACCGGTTGATAAATTTGGGTTATTAGAGGTTGGAGCCCTTGAAGAACTTGTCGAAATTGGATATCAGTATACAAAAAAAGAAATTGAAAATAGCTCATTAACCATCAGTAAATGAGCCATTTGTGGTAGTCCTAAACTGCGGGTAGTCCCTACAAACCAATGCAGGTCTTATAAATAAATGAGTTACGTTAGTGTGCTAATTAAGAAAATGCCTATATTATGTAAAGAATTTTGGTTGATTTGGGTATTATTACCTCTCACCAAAATGCCGAATTAGCCCATTTTTTGGCTTGCCTTTGGCTTGAAGTCCAATGTTTAATTATCATTCTTTAATTATAATTTATATTTTCACAGTTTGAACACCTCTATTGGTTTGTAGGGACTACTAGGGAGCGATGGCTTTTGTCAAAAATGAATGTGCCAAAAAATATCGTTCTGATATCACTTTTAAAGAAGTACTAGAAAACCTAAAAGAGTCATTTAATAATTTATCAGGACTTCTGTGTCAAAATTTGGTAGTCCTGCACAAAGTAGTGGTTAATTTATTAAAGTGTTGATTTTATTGCAATTTAAAATAATCACCACTACATATTGCAGGACTACCCAAGTTATAAACACTATACTCCAGTAATAAGTTTTTTCATTCTTGAACCCATGCTTTTCATAAAAGTAACCGCTTTTTCTGGATGATTTAACAGATAATCCATAAAAACTGTTTTTGCCATTGTCATAACACGCAAATCTGTTTTAGCGATTACGTCAGCGGTACGAACTTCGTCTGTCAATAATGCCAATTCACCAAAAACTTCACCCTCACTTAATGTTGCAATTACTTTTTTAGCGAGTTTAACCTCTACTTCTCCCTCAACGATAACAAATGCAGAGTCACCTTGTTCTCCTTCTTTGATGATATATTCACCGGGACTATAAAACGTACAATCATAACAGCTCAAAAAATTCATTATTTGGTTTTGTTTAACAAAGTTAACAAAAAAATCGTTTAATTCTTTTATAATCAACATAACTGGAATTATATTAAGACCAGTATGCGGATCAACTAGTTCTTCTCCCACAATTTTGAAACCACCTCTCGTAAGTAACCTAGCAATAGCTGGATTAATTGGCGCAGTTGCATGAGTAGCATTATTTGAAATAGCAAAGTAAGCTGCCATTAAAATTAAACTAAAGGCAAGTTGTCTACTACGAAATGGTTTAGAAATACAGAACATGCTACAACTAATTAACCGATAATCAGTTGGTAAATGAGCACGAAAATCAAAAAACTCGTCGGATGGAACTCCGAGGGTAGAATCCAAAGTTAAGCGTATGCTACCAATTGCCTGTTCTTCATTTAAAACAATCAAATTATTAGTCGTTGGATATGCATCAAAACGATCAATAATTCTGCCGTCAGGAGTATTTTGAAACTTTTCTTCTTCTTCGCAAAATACTTTATGGCGAATTTTGAAAACTTCGTCAATTTGTTCTGGCGATTTAGCTATAGTAATACGTATAGGCATAATTAAGCTATTTCCGGTTGTTTTTAAAATAGTGAGTTATAACAACACCTTCGCCATTTTCCAAAACTGTCAACAAATTCTGGCTTTGGCAAAGGTATTGTATAATGTTAGTGTTATCAATTGCTCAGATTACTTGCGCTACAGCGATATATTCACCTTGATGAAGCCGACTTTTATGATTTTTAGCAAGATAATTGGATTTAAAAGTTTCACTGGTAGCAAGTTCTTTCAGTTTATAACCATTAGCTGCCAAGACAGTCTCTAGGTTTTCGTGTTCTATGCTCCAGTTAAGAGCTTCTCCTTTAAGTTTCAAGTAAAATTTTAATAGTTTACCAGTATTGTTTTGAGTGCTTTCCATTGGCTCTACACCGGTAAATATCAAAGTGGAATCTTTGCCAGTCAAATGTTTAATATCAGTCAAAAGCTGGTTGACTTCTGATTGTACCAAATACATAAGTACGCCTTCACAAATAAACAGAGTAGATTTTTCAGGATCGAAATCAGAGAAATCCTGCAAGGAATTTTTCAGGTTTTGTTTTGTGAAATCAACCGACAACATACTGAAATTAGCAGGACTATCTTCATTTTGTAACAGTGCTTTAGTTTTTTCAATGTTGGTAGCTGGATGATCAATTTCAATAAATTTAACATTGGGATATTGTTTATGAAAACGCCAAGCTAAAGTATCAAAACCAGCCCCCAAATTGATTACTTGGTTGACTCCATTTTCGATTTCTTTGCGAGTCTGTTCTTCGATAAATCGCTTACGTAAAACATAATGGAGTGTAATTCCCGGCATTAATAAACGTTCCGCCAACGGGGTTACAAACCGGAACAAGGGACTTTCTAGTTGAGCTAACCGCTTTTGTCCTTCTTTAGAAGCGATTAATATTTGCTTACTGGTTTTTACAATATCTTCTGATAGCAAATATTCGTACTTATGTTGTCTAGCAATATAAAGTATTCCTTGTAGTACTGTAAAAGCTGTTGAGCTTGCTTGATTTTCTTTCATATAATTTTTGTATTACGAGTAACAATTATTTGATTGCTATACTCAGCGCGGGGACAAACTTAACTTTTCAAATAGTGATTTTTCCGAAAAAACCTGACAGGTTTCAAAAACCTGTCAGGTTTAGATAACGAACAAGTTGTGCCCGCGTGCTGTATAGCTTTAGCCATTGCTGCTATCATCACAGCATTTATGCACTTTATGCTTTTGGTTGGATTCTGCTAATATCTTTAGCACATTGTTCATAAAACACCACTACATTAAAACAAATTCTTGTCTACCTCGTCACTACCCCAAGTTAACAGATAAATCCCTTGACGAATCGCACGATGAAAAGAAGAATGTTAAAAACAAAGTACGAAGCTCAGTGTAACAAATCTTATACGCATTTTCAACAATGACATTGAGAACGCAAAAAATACCATATCTTATGAAGATAAATGCGTCCACCCGGTTTAATCCAGTTTGAAATTATTTTTATTACCTGGGATAATCAGATAAATCTTCAATTACTCCCATCATACTAACTAATACTATCATACTTTTGAGGGGGCTGGAAAGAGAAAAAATCCTGATAAATAACCGGTGCATTGAAGTTATTTTCTTTAATTAGATTCTCTACATACTTTTTTTGATGATGTGATAAGGTGATACCGGTAACTTGAACATTTCGATGGGTGGCATAACGTAGAAATCCTCCCCAACCAGAACCAATATCAAGTACTGAATCATTTGGTTTGAGCTTTAAGGACTGGAAAGCAAATGCTAATTTACGCTAGGCTCCAACTTCCAAACTATCCAAATCGGTATAATGTCTATTAAATAAAACCGTACACGCCCTTATGTAATGTGAATATACTGATTATAACTATGATTTATTGATTACATGATTACCATGAATAGTATGGAACATAAAATCATTTCAGACAATCTGTTAAATCATAGTTCAAGATTACCTTAACTCGCAACTTCCGAATTAAAATATCCTAGGTTCAGTGTACGGTTGCTCATTATGACAGATTTTAAAAAATAAATCTATTAATAAATGTTAAATGCCATTATCAAAAGCCACTCGTTTAATTCATGCCATCGAACACCATCTCAACACTTTTAGCCATTGGTTATTGCCTCAAAGTTGTTTTCTATGTGGTGATACCAGTA
>Ga0233404_10000184_pt1 | contig 16469 bp, 15 predicted proteins | sample Na_oxic_2_MG_FD_179861 | JGI IMG/M metagenome (GOLD analysis project Ga0233404, IMG submission 179861) | Seawater microbial communities from Saanich Inlet, British Columbia, Canada - Na_oxic_2_MG | ecosystem: Environmental > Aquatic > Marine > Inlet | place: Canada: British Columbia | collected...
AAGCCGCAGGCATTGAGTACAAAATCGGTCAATTTCCATTTATGGCGAGTGGTAGGGCTAGAGCTTATGGCGATACAAGCGGTATGGTTCGTATTATTGCAGAAGCTCAAACAGATCGCTTATTAGGCGTACACATTTTTGGTACTTCTGCATCCGAATTGATTGCGGAAGCGGTGGTTGCTATAGAATTAAAATCCAGTGCCAAAGATTTAGCGAGAACTATTCACGCGCACCCCACCCTTTCTGAGGCAATACATGAAGCAGCCTTGGGTGTTGATGGGCGAATGATTCACGCTTAATTGTGAATTGCTAATGGTTAATAATTGTATACTTATCCAGGCAAGTTTTGGCTTTTTTACAAATACTATTTCTTTAATAAATAGCGAGCCTTCTAGTATTTGTTGCCGGATAAAACTTTTCTGGTATCTTATCAAAAAGTGTGGGTAAACTTGCCCAAACCTGACAGGTTTTGGAAACCTGTCAGGTTTTTTCCACCGAATTTAGAGAAGATACCTTTTCTGGATAACTATTTAGTTTTGGCGTATTAGAAATACTATTTTTGAAAATAGTATTTCTTTTTATTAGAATTTGTAGTAATCAAGATAATTCTTAACTCATTAGAAATCCGATTTTTTGAAAAAATCGGATTTCTTTTTATTAAAATTTGTTAGCCTTGAAATAAATCTATTCAAGGTTGATCTCAATACTGGTTAGTCATTAACAATTCATAATTCACAATTAAAAAAAACATGAACCCTTTACCAGCCTTCAAACGACGTTTTGCACATGGCATTCATCCCGACGAATTGACTGAACAAACCGTTCATTTGCCAATTCAGCGTGTGCCTTTTGTCAATCAATATATTTTACCATTAGGGCAACATTTAGGTGCACCTGCTAAACCCATCGTCAAAGTTGGAGAACGTGTACAACGCGGTCAATTGATTGCCGAACCAGGTGCTTTTGTATCCACTGCCTTACATAGTCCCGTCACCGGCTGGGTGCGAGCCATTGAAGCACGTCGTTATCCTGGGGGGAAACTACAACCCGCCATTGAAATTGAAGCAGATCCTTATGCCACCCAGCGTCTTGAATCCAAACCTTCAATTGATTGGTCATCCCTATCCCAGGATGAATTTGTCAAGCATGTTCAGCAAGCCGGGATTGTCGGTATGGGGGGTGCAGCTTTTCCTAGCCATGTCAAATATGTCTTGCCCGATGGTCTGCACATCAAGCATTTAGTGGTCAATGGTGCAGAATGTGAACCTTATCTCACCAATGATCATCGACTGATGCTAGAACGCCCCGATACCGTACTACAAGGTGTAGAAATGGTACGACGAAAACTTGGAGCAGAACAAGCGACAATCGGCGTAGAAATGAATAAAGCCGATGCCATTGATATTTTGCAAAAACAGGTTAAATATCAACAATATCAAGACATTGACATTATCCCCTTGCGGGTCAAGTATCCCCAGGGGGCTGAAAAAATGCTGATTCAATCCATTTTCGGCGTAGAAGTCCCAGTCGGTCAATTACCGCGTGATATCGGTGTCACCGTCAATAATGTCGGTACCATTGTAGCTATTGCTGATTATTTTGAAACGGGGTTGCCGCTGATTGAACGTATTGTCACCGTCTCAGGTCCTGGTGTCGAACATCCTGCTAATCTGATTGTTCCACTGGGTACGCCTGTGCGTGAAGTGTTACGATTTTGCGGCGGTTTGAAGCAAACTACCCGCGAAGTAATTATGGGTGGTCCCATGATGGGTACCCCCATTGCCAGCCTTGATGTGCCTATCTTAAAAGGGAGTTCAGGCATTCTCGCTTTCACCGCTGCGCAAACCAGTAAACCTAAAGAATATCCCTGTATTCATTGTGGTCGCTGTGTAGAGGCTTGCCCTCATTTTCTTAACCCGTCGCGCCTGGCACGGCTTGCTAAAATCAGTGAGTATGAAGAAATGGCTGAATATCATGCGATGGATTGTGTAGAATGTGGGGCATGTACTTTTTCCTGCCCTTCCGGCATTCCTATTGTTCAACTTATCAAGGTAGGTAAAATGGAGATTCGCAAAGCAAAAGTTGTCGCTGCTTCAAAGTAGGAGAGTCCCTAAAAAATAACTATTTCCGAATTTTTTCAAACACCTTCAAAAAAGAAACCCAGTTTTTTGAAAAAAACTGGGTTTTTTTATCACCTGTATATTATTTTTTTGTAGTGCCTTATAAGGCGATATAGCTTTTCAGAAAAATAAAAGTTCTCAGACCTGACAGGTTTCCAAAACCTGTCAGGTCTTTAGGCCAAAATATTTATTTGAAAAGCTATAGCGGGAAAATAATATACCCGTCATTCTTTTGAAAAACTTGGTTTATTGTTATTTCGTTTAGAATATTTTTTTTAGCCGCAACCGCCTAACTCAAAGCGTCGCCTTGGATGCTGCAATCAACTTAGTTTCCAAACGCTCCAGGGCTTTTCTTTCACGCTCAAGCGCACTTTCCGCCTTAATCGTGCGGTTTCTAAGAGATGTCACCTCACTTCTAGCCACCTCTAATTCTTTTTCCTGTTTAACCTTCATTTCCTTATATCCTAGCTCTTGAGAGTCAGAACGCGCCGTGACAGCAACAACCCTTTTTTCCATTTCAATACGAGCCTTGATTTCAGCATCCAAACTTTCTCTTAGCTCATGCTTTTCTTGTTTTAACAGCTTAATAGTGGCTTCGGATTTTTTAGTCACTTCGACTTTTTCCTGAACAATAGATTCCGCAATAGCAGTCCGCCTTTGCTCATCTTTAAGTTTTTCCCAAACATCTTTAGCTTCTTTTATTGCCACTTTGAGATCTTTATCTATACGCTCAGAAGTGCGTAAATTGACTGTCGCTTCTTCACGAGACTCTTTAAGCATTGCGCTTTCTTGTTCTAGCTGACGATTAACTTCATACAAACGTCTTTTCAAATTCTCAGCACTTTCACGAGATCGTCCAACATCTTCAGTCAAGTGTTTGAGCTCATGTTCTTGTTCGGCAATCGTTTCTTCAAAAATGGTTTTTTGAACCGCAGCATTTTTAATAACATCATTTTTGTGATTAATGTCAACTTGTAATGATTTATTTTCCCGCGTGAGAGTTTCAATAGCCGCATTAGCCGCCGCGAGCTTTTGACTGGTTCGTTCCGATTTTTCTATAGCCGTTTGACGCTGTTGTAAAATTTCAGTTTCATATTGTTGATAGCGTTTTTTAACCGTATCAATTTCGTTTTGAGCAATATCTTGTGAAGTTTGCCAAAAAATTTGCAAGGCATCTACACCTATGCGCTCAACCTCTTCAGGTATTTTGGAGGGTTTATCTTCAATCACTGATAGATTGATTTGTTTTCGAGCCATATTTTTTAATGGTTAATTGTTAATTGTTAATGGTTAATTGTTAATGGTTAATGGTTAACGGGATAGTGTGCAAAAAATACTATTTTAAAATAGTATTTATTTCTGCATTAAGGAACGTGCATCAAATAATTTAGTCAACTTTAAAACCAGACCTGCCAGGTTAAAACAAAACCTGGCAGGTCAAGAGCAGCGTCCAAACTTGATTTTGACCTGGCAGGTTTTCTTTCTGCCAGGTCTGGTTTAGTTGTCGAATTTATTTTATGCACATTCCTAACAGGTAAGTTTTCCCATTAATCATTAACCATTAACCATTAAAAACCATTAATCATTAGATTAAAGACGCATCGGCATAACAATAAATCTACAATCTTCGTTGTCTTCTTCAGTAATCAAGCATGAGCTGTTAGAATCTGAAAGGGCAAATTGTGCCATTTTGGTAGAAATCACATTGAGTGCATCAAGAAGATAAGCACCATTAAAACCAATTTCCAATTCTTCGCCCTCGTACTCAACTTCTACAATTTCCTCCGCTTCTTCTTGATAGGCATTTTTAGCACTGATAGTTAACACATTAGGTGCGAGTGCCAGCCGAACCCCTTTATACTTTTCATTGGAAAGTATAGAAGCGCGAGTCAGTGAATGTTTCAAAGAAGCAGTTTCACCAACTACCATTTTGTCAGGGTTAACTGGTAGAACCGTTTGCCAATCAGGAAATTGACCATCAATAAGTTTTGAGGTGATGATTAGTTCATCACTTAACTCAAATCGAATATGGTTATCATCAAATGTCACTTTGATATCCGTATCATCATCATCAGTGAGCAATTTTGACAATTCCAGCACCGCTTTGCGGGGAATAATCACCTTAGCCTCTTGCTCACTTTCAAAGTCATGTTGTGCCACCGCCATTCTATGACCATCTGTTCCAACTAAGGAAATTTTTCCCTCGCCAATTTCCAATAATAATCCGGTTAAATAATACCGTACATCATTAATGGCGATACAAAACGAGGTTTTATAAAGCAAATTCTTGAGATGATGCTGGGAAATCTGAAATTCAGTCGGTTCAGTCAGTTGAGGCGTGTTTGGAAAATCTTCAGCCGGCAAAGTTTGTAATTTGAATTTACTTTTACCGGCTTTGAGTACCGCCTGATTTTCTTCCGTGGTGTCAATTTGAATCATAGCACCATCGGGCAACGATTTGCAAATATCGAAAAATTTACGTGCAGGAATCGTTATTTCCCCATCATTGTCGGTGTTTAAGCCACCGCCTGGTTCTAAGGGCAAACGACATGCAATTTCTACCTCAGCATCGGTAGCCGTCAAATGTAGGGTGTTATCTTTGACACAAGTCAAGGTATTCGCCAAAATGGGCAAAGTTTGCCGCTGTTCAACAACCCCAATAATCATTTTTAAGGGAATTAATAATTCTTTTCTGGAAATTTCAAAGTACATATTGATAATTATTTTTATATGGTAAAATGACTATTATACAATAAATTAGCTTAAATATCTATATTTTTTCAGATAAATATTTTCACAGGACAATAACGAAAGTCTGCCCCTACGTCAAATATTTCATTATAAAGGCAGAACTGCGTGTTTGCCCTTGTGAAACTGAAAATCTATATATAAAAAATAACTTGACAAATTATTAAACAAAAAAATAGAATATTATATTTTCTATAGGCTTTCAGAAAAATCAAAGCTGTCAGACCTGTCAGGTTTTCAAAACCTGACTTTTAGGGCAAAATCTTTTTCTGAATAACCAGGTAGGTCGGGTTAGATTTTTTTGCGCGGCAAAAAAACGTAACCCGACATTTACCTATCACCAAATTTTAATATAGGCTTTCAAAAAAATCAAAGTTGTCAGACCTGTCAGGTTTTCAAAACCTGACAGGTCTTTTAGGGCAAAATCTTTTTCTGAACAGCTATAGCTTAAATGGAATATTATTTATGAAAAGAACTTTCCAACCCAGTCGGATTATACGCAAACGTCGTCATGGCTTTCGTGCCCGTATGAGTACAAAAGGTGGACGGGCTGTTATTAATGCGCGGCGTGCTAAAGGGCGTAAAAATCTTAGTGCTTAAATAGACATGTACCCATTCACGCGACAACACCGTTTAGTAAAAGCTCAAGATTACCAATTAGTTTTTGAACAACCAGGTAAATCAACTGACTCTTATTTTACGGTATTAGCCAGGAACAATGAACGAAATTTCGCTCGCTTAGGATTGGCGATTGCAAAAAAACGGGTTAAGCGTGCTGTAGAAAGAAATCGTATTAAACGCTTAATCCGTGAAAGTTTTCGCCATCATCACTCGTCTTTACCAGGGTTAGACTATGTCGTTTTGACAAAAAATGGGGTTGAACAAGTTAATAATCATACCTTATTAAGTTCATTAGCCAAGCATTGGCTTAACTTAAAACTGTCATGATTTTTTTTATGGTTTGTTGTTATAGTTAGCTAGAACAGCAAAAAATCCGATTTTTTAGAAAAATCCGATTTTTAAGTCGCAATATACCTGACAGGTTTTTAAAACCTGTCAGGTCTGTTGTCATTAAGTTATCACGTCAATGCAAAAAATTTTCATTTCGTTAATACGGGGTTATCAGTTGATTATCAGTCCCTGGTTAGGCTCGCATTGTCGATTCTATCCAAGTTGTTCTGAATATACACTGATTGCCATCAAAACTCACGGAGCTTTATATGGCATCGGATTAGGTATTAAAAGAATACTCCGTTGTCACCCCTGGCATCCAGGTGGATTTGACCCAGTACCGGAATCCAGGAAATTAGATAAACCGCACAAAGAAAATAAACATGGATAATTTTAGACTCATTTTGATTTTTACTTTGATTTTTATTTTGTTAATGATGTACCAGGCTTGGCAAGAAGATTATGGTACCAAGCAGCCTAGCGTGGCTAGTACATCCACTTCTGATATGCCCAGGGCTGTTTCCCCTTCATCGGACTCCGATTTGGAATCTGAATTACCTCAACCCTCGCAAGTAGGACAAGTAGGACCAGTTGACTTGCCAACCGCGCAAGCTCAACAATTGTTGCCTAGCGACTCGCGTATCTACGTTGAAACGGATGTGCTAAAACTGGAAATTGATACGACAGGCGGCGATGTGCGGCGAGTTGGCTTGCTTAAATACCCGGTTGATGCAAAAACACCGGATAACCCCTTCAGTTTGATGAATGATGAATTGCCCAACCTATTTGTGGCACAATCCGGTTTGCTGCCTAAGGAATCGGCGCCTACCCATCAAGCGGTTTATCAAAGCGAACAAAAAAATTATCGTCTCCAAGATAATAGCCCTCATTTAGAGGTTAAACTGGATTGGCAAAATGATAAGGGCATATCGGTCAGCAAGATTTATACATTCTTGCCTGGCAGTTATGTGATTGACGTGAAATATGTGGTCAAAAATAACTCTAACCAACCCTGGCAGGGCAGGTTATATGGACAATTTCAACGCAACCAAGCTGATTTGGGCGGTTCCCGTTTTCTATACACCTATATGGGCGGTGCCATTTCCAGTCCGGCACAACGTTACGAAAAAATTCCTTTCGACGACATACAGGACAATAGTTTCAATAACGAACATCGCCCTGCTTGGTCCAATGGTTGGGTTGCTATGCTTCAGCATTATTTTGTCGGTGCCTGGGTACCAGAACGTGAGCAAAATTATAGTTACTATACTAAAATGCTCCCGGTAGGTAATCGCCATGTATTAGGACTTTATGGACCACTCCAAACGGTTGCACCCCACAATATTAAGGAATTTAACATCACCTTATTTGCGGGACCTAAATTACAAAATGAATTGGGAAAAATCGCCACTGGACTTGATTTAACCGTGGATTATGGCTGGCTATGGTTTATCTCTCAACCCTTGTTTTGGATGTTAGACATGATTCATGAATGGGTTGGCAACTGGGGCTGGGCAATTATCATTTTAACGATATTGATTAAGTTAGCCTTTTTCCAATTGTCAGCAACCAGTTATAAATCTATGGCAAACATGCGCCGCTTACAGCCACGTCTCGTTTCGATTAAAGAACGTTATGGTGATGATAAAGCTCGCCTTAATCAAGCCATGATGGACCTTTATAAGAAGGAAAAAATTAATCCATTAGGAGGCTGTTTACCGATTTTGGTTCAAATTCCGGTGTTTATTGCCCTTTACTGGGTGCTATTGGAAAGCGTTGAATTACGGCAAGCGACTTTTATTTTCTGGCTCAATGATTTGTCAAGCCCCGATCCCTTTTTTGTGCTGCCGCTGATTATGGGTGCAACCATGTTAGTCCAACACCACCTTAATCCTGCCCCAATCGATCCGATACAGCAAAAAATGATGCTGGCTTTACCAATTGTATTTACGGTGTTTTTTGCCTTTTTCCCATCTGGATTGGTATTATATTGGACAGTTAATAATGTCTTGTCGATTGCCCAACAATGGGTGATTACTAAGAAAATTGCCGGTAATGTTTAGTCGCATTTTAGAAATACGATTTTTTTTAAAAATCGTATTTTTTCCTTTACAAAGTAATATACTGCACACGGGCATAATTTAAACTTTTATCTAGCCAGGTAGGTCGGGTTAGATTTTTTTGCGCAAAACGTAACCCGACATTTACCTGCCTCATTGAAAAAAGTTAACTTTGTTCCCGCGTTGAGTATGAGCGAAATTGCCGGTAATGTTTAGTTCTTAGAAATACGATTTTTCAAAAAATCGTATTTCTTCTTTATACAAGCTGCAGGTGTCAAACGTTTTAGAAATACGATTAAAAAAAATCGTGTATATGAAGCTAAGAAAATGCAACTCACAATAGATTTACCTAATATTTGGTCTAGCAAAAAAATTTTCCGTTGATTGAAAGAATAGAGCAAATTTTTATCAAGGAAAACGTGTCTTTTGAAATTAAAACAGCATTACCCGCAGAACCTGATCCCTGGGATAACCTTGACATTGAAAAAATTTCAATTGATACCGGTATTAAAGATTTTGCCCAAAATCACGATTATTATTTGTACGGAACAGCTAAAAAATCATGAAACCCATATTTGTTGATACTTCAGCATTAATTGCTCTCGGCAAATAAACGTGACGCTTTTCATTTGCCAGCTATCAGAATAAGAGAAGAATTAAAGCAAACAACACCTGGTTACGACAAATGCGGTTTTGCTTGAATTCGGGAATGCATTTAGTTCAGTCGCTTTAAAGCCGATTGCCATAAAATTTATTGAAGCAATCAGACAATCAAATAAATGGAATTACATTGACATAGATGATGTTATTCTTAAAAAAGGATTTGAATTGTATAAAAAAGTGGCAGATAATAATTAAAGGGGCCAAGGTCGAATTGTTTTTTAAACAATACAATTTGTATAAAAATCCAAGATTAAAAATTAAATCGAGCCTGGCCCCTTTTTTCTTAATTAAGAGAAATTTTTGTACCAGGTAGGTTGGGTTAGCAAGCGTTGGATCAATGGCATTGACGCAGGCGCGTGGGAACCCGAAAAAAGGATATAGCATCAGTAGGACAAGTTAATTTCTAATCAAATTAGTAATTATTAATTCCTAATTAAAAATATGAACCGATAAAAATATTTTTATATTGGCTGAAACCTTTAAAATTATAGAATTTGAAAAAATATTTATTTTGACCTAGAAAAATTTTTCAAAAAATGCTTGACCTTTTTTTCAAGACGTGGTAATATCCATGCCCAAATTATGAAAGCCATTTTTGACTATATAGTGATTGGAACCACTGATAACTGGTTTGTATCTATGGTCCCGATCCATTAGCAAGCGTTGGGTGGGTAGTACGTACACCTGCTTGCAAATTCATCCCCCCTTCCATACTTATTTATCATTGGTTTACAAGTTTCTGAGGGGGGAGGAATTTACGAACAGGTGTAGTAGAGTGAAACGAACCTCTGGTCAGAAAAATGGTGGGTTTCCGCTTCGTTCCTACCTACGCTTGCTTGCGGCGGGTGAAGAGTGGTATATAGGAGACAGTAATGGTAAAATTTGCATTTTTTGTAGGTATAGTAACTATTGGAATTTTTATTGGCTCAGTCACAGGCGGGGAAGCTGGCGCCGTATTAGGTGGTATTGGTGGTGCTTTGATTGGAGCATTTATGTTGGGTAAAGCCTCATAAATAGGAGAATGCAATTATGGGAATTGGTTTTTTAAAAGGTCAAAGAAAAAACGAACCAGCAAAAACGACAGATGAATTTCTAAATATTGAAAGTCCGGCTGGTCTTGATACCGCTAGCAAAATTGTCGCTAATCAAGTGATTTCTGTTGGTTTAAGCGGAGGCAATCCAAATATTGTTTCTGATGTTATGGGCAATGTTGCGTCAGGTGTTTTTAACCCAAGAAAAGGAACACGGAAAAAAACTAAACTGCTGTAAATCAATTGTTTGTTTGGATATTTTTTTATCAGCTAAATAATCACAAATTAGTCAGGTAGCCCACCTTTCAATCTCAAAAATTTTGCGGTTGTCAACTGGGGTCTTAAATATAGCGTGGTTTTGCTGATTATTTTTCATCCTATTTTTGTTCCATTGTAAATAGGTAAAACACACAAATACTATTTCTTTTCGATCTAGTATTTGTAAATGTCGAAAAAGATAGGGCATTTTGTGGCAAATTTAACACCCCAGTTGTCAACCCCTGAATGGTGGGCAAACAAAAACACGTTTGCCCACCCTACCTGGCTTGAAACCCAGGTTTCAAGCGTAAAAGGTGGTCGTTTTAATTGGGGTATTGGTTCATATCAGAAGAAACAATCGTAATTAATGTTACTTTGCCCCCCAATTATTACATAACTTAGTCTTGGAGTCGACGCAAAAAGCCGCGCGGTTCAAGAACAGTGTTAGGCGGTAATCGTCCAGCGTCTATCTATAATTTTCATTAATTGGGCGTTTGAGGTAATGAAAAATGGCAAGAGATGTTCGTTGTACTACTTCATCTGGAAATGCGGTTTATTTTAGCAAGGCAGGTGAATCTGTAAATCATAATAATGGATGTTCAACAACGGTTCGAGTAACAAGTGGGTCAGGTTCTCCTATTAGAGTGATAAATCCTAATAGTTTGCCATCAGACCTTCAGCGTATGCATGAGCAAGCCATGAGATAATAATCCGTAATCCAATTAGGTGGGGCGAGTGATAACCAAACCTACCTGATTGGTCGTTACAGCGAGCGTAGGGTGGGTAGAGCGATAGCGAAACCCACCTTTTGAATGACTTTATAAATGGTGGGTTTGTTTCGTCCCTCTACCTACACTACGCTCGCTGGATTCGCCATTAAACCTGACAGGTTTTCAAAACCTGTCAGGTTTTTTTTTGCCCTGAAATAAGTTAAAATGCAATTTTATACTTAGGAACAATCATAAAATAACTTGTTTTTTTAGAGTTCGAGGCTTTTGTATTCGAGTCGAGCCTAAAATTTTTTAAAGAAAAACTCCCCCCCTTCAATTATCTCTTAAAAGTGATTGACAGTTTGTTCTTAATCTTTTTGGAATTTATTTTAATGAACCCGCCCCATTAACAGTTATAACAATGCTCAAAACTTTTTTGCTTTTTGAACTGGGAACGAATTTTGAAGGGTGCCTTTTTTTCGACTAGAAATTATGTTATGATGACATCATTGGTGTGCAAGAAATACCATTTTTTGAAAAAATGGTATTTCTAAAATCGTTAAAAATCAATAAAAATCAATAAGTGACTTTAAATCTGACGAAAATAATTAATCCGTACAGGAGGTTCACTGCCATTAAGTTAAGCCTTAGAGTCCAAACCTGCAAGATTTGAAAGTGTTTGATTTAAAACGATATAATCCATTACTTACGGTTTGGATTCCAATAAACATTCCTTAACTTAATGGCATTGACCGGAGGTTGGGAACGAGTTGTAGGCAAATTCCCCATTCCCCAATTTTTTAGATATGTATGAAAGTTAAAAAGATAAAAGTTAATAATTTTAAATCTTTAGTTGATTTTGAGTTACCTTTAGATAAGTTTAGTTGTTTAGTTGGACTTAATGGTTCAGGGAAATCAACAGTATTACAATTCTTTGATTTTTTGTCTCAACAAGTTAGAGGTGATATGAAAGGATGGTTAGAAAAACGGCAGTGGAAACCTTATGATCTTAATTCAAAATTAACTTCTGAGCGTAACATTGATTTTGAAATTTTATTGCTCCATGCTAACCGTTTTGAGGTGAATTGGACGTGCAGCTTTAACTGTCGCACATTGCGTTGTACTTCTGAGCTTATACGTTGGAACAAAAATTTAATCTTTGAAGTAAAAAAAGGAATATACCATATTCAATCTTTGAATGGACAAAAGGAACCCATTAATTTTGATTATCAAGGTTCATTAATTTCACAGATTAAGGAATCTCAATTAACTAAAGAAATACTGGAATTTAAAAAATTCTTTGAGGGTTTGCATACGTTGGACCTTTTAGAACCTGAATTTCTAAAAAAACCGGCTCGACGTGTCAGTAAAAGTTTAGGTTTGGGGGGAGAAGGGCTGTCTGCATTTTTGCATAACTTAGAGGAAAAGGAGCGGAATTTTATTCAAGAAAAAATCTCTAAAATTTACCCAAATATTAAACAATTCAATGTATCCCAAATGCGTTCTGGTTGGAAAAAACTTATCATCCAAGAACAAATTAAAGATACTATTTTAGAGATAGAATCGCGGCATATAGCTGATGGTTTTCTTCGTTTGCTTGCCGTTTTTGCTCAATTATCATTGGCACAAAGTTTTTTGTTACTTGATGAAGTAGAAAATGGAATTAATCCAGAAATAATTGAGTTCCTGCTGGATACATTACTTGAAGCTCGCCCACAAGTGCTTATTACGACTCATAGCCCAATGGTTTTAAATTATCTTGAAGATGACATTGCGATTAAGGGGGTTGTCTATTTGTATAAGGAACAAAATGGAGCGACACAAGCGATACGTTTATTTGATATTCCTTCTATGCGTGAAAAATTGACAGTTATGGGACCGGGGGAAGTGTATGATGATACATTGTTAACTCAACTGGTTGAAGAAATTACTATAGAAGTTCAGAATCTGAAAAACCAAGTTTCTTAAAGAAACTTGGTTTCTTGTGAGGGGAGGGTTGTGATGTTCCTGGTGCTAAGTAAGTGGCGAAGGCTCATCTGATATAGGCACTCAAGATGATAAAATTGGTCCCATGACTAAGCTGATTGAACAGTGGATTACTCGACGCAGTGGTTATTCCTTAATTGAATGCGAACAGTTGAGTTTAAACACCAAAAGTACTAAAATAGCCAAAAATACCAAATAAGAAATAGGTTATTTTATGTACAAATCAACAGGTTTTTTGGCTAAAAAATATTCTGTTACAAATGAAACCATCCAAAATTGGATTAAGGAGGGCAAATTTGAGCGCGTTAAAAAAACAAAAGGTGGGCACTACCGCGTATGGGTCGAAGAGCCGAGTATCACCATCCTCTATGCCCGCGTTTCTAGCTCAAAACAAAAAAGTTCACTTGTCAAACAAGAAGAGTTGCTTAGAAAAAAATATCCAGACGCGAGATTTATCTCTGACATTGCATCAGGATTTAACCAAAATCGACGAGGATATCGAACCTTTTTGGAACTCGCTCTCGACGGCAATCCATTACACCTTGTGGCAACCACATCAGATAGAATCGCCCGAAGCGGGTTTGCCCTTATCAAGTGGATTATCGAACTATCGGGTGGGAGAATCGAACTTTTGGAAGAACCAGATACTTCCGAGCAGTTCGACACCAAAACACTTATCGCTTTCATTACAAGCTTCATCAACTCCCACTACGGAAAAAGAAGTGGAAGAAGACGAAATAACAACAACCAAGAAGATAAGAATTTATCCTGAAAATGAACCTTTATGGTTTGCTTCTTTGAATCTTTATCGTCGGGCTTACAACTTAACTATTGAGTTTATGAAAAAGGGGCGTAGGCCTTCCAGTGAGTTTAGAACTCAAGTATGTGATTGGTGCAAATTAGAGTGTGAAGAACATGACATAATTTACAATAGCAACCTTGTTCAATCCGCCTACCGTAAAGCGTGTGATACACGCACTGCAGTAATCAAAAAACGGATGAAAGGTGAAAAAGCTGAAATGTCTTTTATGTCAAGAAATGAGCCTCAACAATATTTTATTGTTCCCAGATTATCAGTAAAAAATAAGATATTTCCAAGAATATTAAAGGGTTGTAAATGGACAGAAGATGTGCCAAATGAAGCTGTCGGCAAAACGGTTATCGTGACATACACGAATGGTCAATGGTTTGCTAGCGTCAAATTAAATCAGTCCGTAGAGCCAATAAAAAGTGAAGCTTTATCCATTGTTGCTCTTGACCCTGGAGTTAGAACTTTTCAAACCGCTTTTAGCGAAATCGATGCAATTAGTTATGGCGATGGTTTTGTTAATGATCGGTTAGTGCCACTCATGTCAGAACTTGGTCGTCTTTTGTCTGCACGCGATAAACTTCACCATGAGGATAAGTCTAAACAATGGGTTAAAGATAGGTTAAAAAATATCAACCGAAGAATTCATAAGGTGCGAGCGAGACAACAAAACCTAGTAGATGATTTGCATCGTCGCGTGGCTTATGATTTGGTTTCAAACCATGATGTGATTTTATTGCCCACCTTTGAAACCCAACAAATGGTGAAAATTCGTTCTGAGACTCGTAAACGCTTTTTGAGACGAAAAACGGTTAGAGGGATGTTGGGATTAGCCCACTATAGGTTTAAGCAAACCTTAAAGTGGATGGCCAAGAAATATGGCAAAACAGTGATTGATGTGAATGAATCTTATACTTCAAAAACCTTGTGGGATGGCTCAATTCTGAAAAACTTGGGTGGGAAAGCTTCAATTCTCTTCCGAGGAAAAAGAGTGAATCGGGACATACATGGCGCGAGAAATATTTTGATTCGGTTTTTGACAAAGGTGATAGATGTTTTATCGCCCCAGGGAGCTTACTCCTTAAACATAACCAGGCCAGATTTTGTGGTTTTGGCGTTTTAAAGTAAGAGTACACTATTTTCACAGAAGGGCAATTAGCAAAAAAAGCAAAAATTTTAAAATCATATTCAGGAAAAAGGAAGAAAAAGGAAACAGGTTATTTCTTTAAAAATGCGAGAGCTTTAGCTTTATTCGCTAAGGAAGAAAATAGTAAACGCAATGATATAACTGTAATCCCCGTATTGTTTAGAGATGCGGATGGTACGGCGAGTTCTGGTAGAGGCGAATGGCAAAACAAATGGCAATCTATGTTGGATGGTTTTGAAACTGAAGAAATGCTAAATGGTGTTCCAATGATTCCGAAACCAAAATCTGAAGCGTGGATTTTGTGTGCTTTGCGAGAAAAGTACCAAAATTGTAAAAAACTTGAACACGAATCAGGTAATGATAATTCTCCGAATTCCCTGAAAAAACAGTTAGCAGAACACCTCGGTGAAAACGCAACAAGAGAATTACTCAATAATAAAATAGACGAAGGGCAAATAGATATTGACCAGTTCGTAAATATGCCTAGTTTAACTAAGTTTAAAAACCAATTAGACAAAGTATTGGATAATTTAAAGTTACCAAAGGCTTCTTCATGATACGCGCCTGCCAGGTAGGGAGAGTTAGATTGCGCGGCAACGTAACCCGATATTTACGGTCCCTAAAATCTGTGCAACGGCTGCCTCATTGAAAAAAGTTAAGTTTATGCCCGCGCTGAGTATATATAAAAAAGAATTTACTCGAAATGGCTAACCGGTAACTTCCGTTGACGCGAAAAAAGTCCAACTTTGAGGATAATTCCATGAAACAAGTTGCTCCGTTACGTTATGATGTGATTTTCAAAAAGGCTTTTAGTCAGCCCGAGATGTTCACAGCCTTAGTCAATGATCTGCTTGATATTCAACTTGAAATTGATGAGGTGGAAAATGACAAGGTTTTTGTTCCTGTAGTGGGTAAGGTAGCCACTCGATTTGATTTATTCGCTGAAGATAAAAAGAATCGGATCATTATCGAAGTGCAGCATGCCCATTATTCTGACACTTATGAACGTTTTGTCTATTATCAATGCAATGCGATGGTCGAAACGATTGCCAGTTCAAATAATTATAGTTTTCCGGTGACTATCATCACCTTGGTTTTTTTTACGGGGAAGAAAGCACCGAGTTCTGGTAGTGGTGTTTTAGTTCATGATTTTGAAGCGAGAGACCTGGTAACTGGCAAGGTGATTGAGGAGGTTTATCCGCGCAAACATCAGCTCATTTTTGTTTTTACTAACTCGCTCAAGAAGAAGAAGACTCCAGCCAATTACCTCGAATGGATGCAAGCGATTAACGATAGTTTGGATAAAGAGGTTAATGAAGAGGATTATACGAATCCACATATTCATCGTTTGTTTGAACTGATTGAAAAAGACCGAATCAGTCCTGAAGAATATGCGAGTATGAAGGAGGAGTATAATCGGGCGGAGTCTGAAAAACAGGCGGAGGAAAAAGGTCGAAAGGAAGGTGAAGAAAAAGGTCGAAAGGAAGGTGAAGAAAAGACTCGAATAGAAATGGCTCAAAACTTCAAGGCCCTTGGCACCTTGACAGAGGAACAAATAGCCAGTGCGGCTGGCTTGAGTTTGGAACAGGTGAGGGCATTGTAAATCAAAAGCCCTTTAGCAAGCGTAGGGTGCGTCCCACGCACCGTTTTTTATACGGAGATTAATGATGATGACGTTACGCTCGTTAGAAATCCGATTTTTTCCAAAAATCGGATTTCTTTTATACTACTAATCCTTTTCTTGTAAATCTTTTTTTATATACAATTCTTGTAGTCCCCTGTTTTTTTTGATGGTAAAAAAACCGAAATGCACCCGCAAATGGTGCGTGGGACGCACCCTAGGATAGGAATTAAAGGGGCCAGGGTCGAATTATTTTTTAAACATTACAATTTGTATAAAAATCCAAGATTAAAAATTAAATCGAACTTGGCCCCTTTTTTTCCTCACAAACTTTGGGAACAAATGGATAGAATTAGGCGATGAATA
>Ga0233404_10000188_pt1 | contig 16302 bp, 9 predicted proteins | sample Na_oxic_2_MG_FD_179861 | JGI IMG/M metagenome (GOLD analysis project Ga0233404, IMG submission 179861) | Seawater microbial communities from Saanich Inlet, British Columbia, Canada - Na_oxic_2_MG | ecosystem: Environmental > Aquatic > Marine > Inlet | place: Canada: British Columbia | collected...
ATTATAAAGAATACAGGGTGTTGCATCATGCCGTTTAGCCAATTTTTTCAATAACTTCATAGCATTAGGCCAAGTATCCAGTGCGAGTCCATCTTCATATAAAATCACTGCCCGTAATCCTTGGATTTCTAAATCTTTGGGTTTCAAGCGACGCGCTTTTTCTATGGCTTTACGCGCCTCATAAATATCTTTCAGATAAAGCGAAGTTACCGCTAAGTTGAGCCATGCCGGTACATAATCGGGATCAGCTTTAGTAGCCTCTTGAAAAGATTCCTGAGCATCAACTAACAATTCATAAACCTCCCCCTCCGGCTCCCTTAAACCGCGTTTTCCATCCGGTAACAAAAGCGATTCTGCTCGTGTGACAATCTCAAGCAGCGGAGGTAAACAATAGAAATAAGCATTGTCCATTGCCTTAATTGCTTCCTGCAAATGACAATAGCCTAAATTGTTAAACGTTTCACGGGCTGGAAAAACTACTCTAAAATCTTCTAAAAAATATTTGCCATCCTCACAACGATTAAAGTGGCTGAGCCTAGTGCCAAATTGGAAAAACTTCATTTTTTGCAAAGTTTTTTGCAAGTGATTCCGCAAAAACATAGCCCGCATTTTCGGATCAGGGTAACTATTATTTACCTTTGCGGTGGATTGTTGTTGCCAATAGACAAAAAAATCTGGCTTGCCAGTGACGAGTAGCTTGTTCACCGCATAACCAGCCATAGCCGCATAAAGAACACCATGAGCATCAGCGTCTAACTCTTTGGTTTTACCATCCCTATCTTTATAATTATGCAACACAGATTTGGCAAGTGAGGGATTTTGTCTTATTGACTCAAACATTTCCTGATGCCAAAAATCATCTTTCGCCAAATGCGCCAATTCATGCCCCAAAATAAAAGCAATCCGAGCATCTCCTTCTTTTGGAGATACTCCACGATAACTGATTTTGATAGCTTGGCGTGACAACACAATACCATTTTTTACGGCAATTGCCATCGGATTATCGGGGATGTCGATGACAACTAATTTGCGCCGTCTCCCCTTTTTTTCATCGGCAGCAGCGCGTACTTTTGCAAAAATCTCATGGACTTTAGCCACCTGTTTATCTTTGCCCTTGGGAATTTCAGCACCATATTTTTCAATGAAATCCTCCAATCTATCCATTGCGGCAAAACAATCCAACGTGATTGTCAACAATAAACTCAACCACATAAAAATGGGTAACGGTTTTTTGAACATGATTTTCCTCACTTGAAAATTAGTAATAAATGGTGGGCAACAAAAAGACGTTGCCCACCCTACAAAATACCTGAAAACTAGTTAGGGCAACCACAAAGGATTGCCCCTACAACATTTAATCGTAGGGGTAATCCTTTATGGTTACCCTAAAAAATGGTGGGCAACAAAAAGACGTTGCCCACCCTACAAAATACCTGAAAACTAGTTAGGGCAACCACAAAGGATTGCCCCTACAATATTTAATCGTAGGGGTAATCCTTTATGGTTACCCTAAAAAGTTGATGGTGCTAAATGCTCCATCATGGTTTCCAGTCGTGTCTGCAACTTGTACAAAGCTTTTTCATCCGGCAATTTTTCCAAAACTGGCTCAAGCTTGTCCAACTTGATAAGCACTATTTTTGCATCATTATCCATCGCTTGTCGTGTTTCAAATGCCCCTTTAAATTTCGCTAAAATTTGTCGTTGCTTATCCCAAAAAGGTTTATCCATATCATGGTGAGGCTGAGAAACCGCCCACAATAATATTGTCCAACGCCCCAATTCAAAATAATCCTTCCCAGCCTCCGTTGTTAACCAATCATTTTCAGATTTTTTTCCTAGCAAAAAGCGTTTACCAGTCAACAAGCCAGCCCCAAAGGCTTTAACCGCTAAAGAAGGTGGCTTGGCAGCACTGAATCCGTATACATTGAGTGCCGGTTTTTCCCACGGAAATTTATGTTCATGCAAATTTTCTTCCACTTCAATCGTTTTATTTACCATCACCATTTGATAACTTATGTCAATTTGATTTTCTGGCAAATTAAATTTAGTTACCACAACAAAGCCAACTATCAACGCCAAAACCACCGGAATCGCCCAACCAACCTGCCAAGTAAAAACCGGTTCTTTCGGTTGCCACGAAACTAAAGTCTCTTTTAGCCAAGCCACCATTTTACGCCACGATGATTCTGCTGGAATGATTGGCTTGAGAGATTGTTCAAGCACATGTCGTCCTTCGTTAACTTGTGCCATCCATTCTTTATAATCATGCTCATCATCCATTTGTTGTTGAGAGACAGAACTAATTAATTTTCCTTCCGCAATTTGCTTGACTTTCTCCAACGCACGTAACCGATGCCATGTCTCTAACAAACCCACCCGCAAATTCATATCAAAATCCGTGGCACGAATCCACAAACTTTGACGACAACGGAGTGTAAGTGGACTACATAAAGCCGGAGCCGGCAAATCAATATCAGTAGAACCCACCATTGCGACATCATCCGCCGGCACTATCAATAGACGTTGTGGCTCAGCGGCACTAAGTATTACCCATTGCAACCCCATCGTTTTGGGGTGAGCAAAAACAAAAATATCGCCCGGTTGTGGATAATTAGGGCACTGAGACAATTCGGCTTCAAGCAATGACTGCTTACGAGCTATCTTAGTCGCCTCTTGACGTAATTTTTCTAAACGGCTGTCATCAATAATCATTGTCTTTTCCTCACTTAAAATTGAGCCCAAACCTCCGAGGTTTTGGAAACCTCCGAGGTTTTTGGGCACCCTTCAAAAGTAGTTGACAGTTGTTTCGGGAATGGAACAAAGTGGATTTCCCGAAACCAATATTTGGCAATCGTTTCGGGAAATCCGTTTCACGCAATGAACGAAACAACTGTTCATTACTTTTGCTGGAATATGAAGGGTACCCTTATTTAAGCATCTTTTCTATTAAAGATAACGTAGTTGCATCCCAATCATTCACCTTTTTGATTGGCGGTGCTAATTCTTCACGTAAGATTTTTATATCTTTGTTGATTATGCCAGCGGAAACATTTAACCGTTTAGCCAGTTCCTCCTGTGATGGCAGCCTGACTTTTTGTGATGTTTTAATGGCATCGTTGAGCGTACCAACGGCAATACTTAACTGTAGTGCCATATTTTCCAGTGATGAAGATGACGTTTTGGCTTGGTTGAATGTGTTAACCGAAACACCTAATCGTCTTGCCACTTCTTCTGGTGAGGGCAGGGTTATTTGTTGTTTGATGGCTATTTCCCGTTCGATGAGAATTTTGTGAAGCAACTGGCGCACACGAAACTGACGTTTTGAATTATCAATAGCATCTCTAAGTTTGGCACAAAAATCACCCAGATTTTGATAAATTTCTTCCGGTGTCAATTCGATGGATTGTTCTATTAAGTATTCATTTTCTATGAGGGCTCCGTCTGTTAGAATTTCATCATTGTTTGATATGACACTAGCAGAAGGCACACGAACCTCTTCTTTTATAGCATCTACCAAACTTTTAAACCAGAAACACTGGATATTTGAGTCTACCAATTGGCAAATGATTTCGTAGAGTGGTTGTTGAACATCTTGATTTCCGGCAGCCGCCAGTTTTAACCGAATGTCTTTCCATCTCCGATTATGACGAAGTACTTCAAGTATCTGCTCTTTATCCGAATGTGTGGATGAATAAAACGACGAAAAAATGAGCAAAGTTTCGTTATGGATTTTTTTATCGTTGTTACTACATTTGAGAATACCAGAATCAATGGCACATTGGAGCGCACCTTTCACATAAGTAAAGATAGCAGAGCCCACCGGATCGCATTTTCTCTGTAACTCATTCAAAAAGTGGGTAATATTCCGCAAAACTAAGCCATCAATATTATCGGATTGTTTCAGCGCAGCACGTAACCCCGAGAATCGCTTGATAATAGCATATTCGCAACAATCCAAAATTAAATCTATAAAAGCATCTGGGTATCTTTTAAGCGCATTCTCTTTGTATTTACTAATATTTTCATCCCAACGGTTCCAATTATCATAGCCAAGCCAAGCAGGCGGTGCTGTCCATAATCTACGTTTTCTCATTTCCGCACGTAAAGCTATAGCGATAGCATCTAACAGTTCCGGTGGACAATCTCCTACCGGTAACTTTTTGATATGTTGGGTAAAAAGCATTTTTGTTATCCTTTCATAAAAAACTACAAGGATTGTATATAAGAAAGGATTACAGTGTTGGGTTATTGTAGTCTTGAGATGGAGCCTTAAAGAAATCCGATTTTTCCAAAAAATCGGATTTCTCACAATGTTCAATCCTTTCTTATATACAATCCTTGTAGTTTTGTAACGGGAAAGTAAAATTTCACAAAAGCAGACACTTATGTCTGCCCCTATAATTATTTAGGCTTTGATGAAAAAGTGACGTTGAGAACATTTTCAAATTCGGCAAGTGTTTGAGCATTTAACGCGACTTTGAAAAGTTCCTCAAAGGCTTTCAAATCCAATGACTGAAAACGCTTGTCAAAATGATCGATCCCAATACTAAAACGGGAAGCCAGTAGTTGTTGCAAAGCATTCAACATTCCTTGACGACCTTCCTTATGACCTTCCTTACGACCTTCCTTACGACCTTCATCAAGGATTTTCTCGCGGATTTGCGCCAGTATATCTTGAAACAGTGGGGAGTTTTCTACAATTTCCATATTTTTTGGTCGAGTACATAGCTAGCCAACAGGCCCAAGAACATTTCTAATTCTTCAGCATGTTCTTCTTGGCGGAGTCGCTCGGCACAAGTTTGTACCACTTCTACAGTATTTCCGCCTTGCATCAAAGGTACAAACGGTAATACCGCTGGATTATTAAAAGCTAATGCTTTTTGGGCATCCAATTCCCACAGTGATATGACTTGAAAGTCTTGATGGGCCGTTTGCCCCAGAAATTCTTCATGAAAGCAAGTCGCCACGGTTTCATCTTTGGGCGGTGGTCGAAAATAAACCACGGTAACAAATACTTTCAGGTCATATTTTTCACGCGCTAATGCCGCATACGCCATGAGACGCTGGGGCATATTCCGTTTGTAGACAAATTGCAATTCCGTCAACGATAAAAAACTACCCGATGGCCCTTTGACTTTTAACAATGAATCAGAATCTCTATGGATAAACTGAAAATCACTAGATAATTCGGTTTCGACCTCAAGAGATTGTTGTAAAGTCCATTCTATCCATGCCTTATTATACAGGTGAATAATCCTTTTACCACCAGTGTCAATGTTACCCAAAATCAAGACTCCTTATGACTTTTTTGAATTGTTGTTGATGTTATCATTTTTCTCATCTATTTTCCATCTTATATTATGTTATCCAAAGTCTAATCTCTTACAAATATTTGTCTCATTTACATATTTCCTTTTAAGAACAATGGATTAACTAAAACTTGAATGGTTTGAGTATGGGTGTCGTTATTATACTAACAAAAAGCTGTTTAAGTTCAAAACTTGAATGATTTTATTATGGGTATCGTTATTACATTAGTAAAGCTACCGCCGTAAGGCTAGTGTAGTTTGCACAACCACTTGAAAATCCCCTCACGTTTCAAGTGGTGTCGGGTGGCAGCTCATTAGGCGAAGAAATTTGTCTAAAAAGTTTGACCGACAAAATGTAAAGAGGGATTACCGGTAGTGCCATTGGCGGTAATATCGGTAGGAAATATTGGTAATTATTATTCAATACCTTCGCCAATGCCAGAATTTGGGGTGAATGGAATGAGGTACGATTTCCCGAAACAAATGTTTATAGTTTCGGGAAATCCGCTTCGCTCCATTCCCGAAACAAATATCAAATTGGCGAAGGTATTGATTATTAATTGCTAATTTTTATTTAATTTGTTATTTATCAATAAGGAGAATATGATGCTCTCATATTTGCAACGAAAACGTGTTCCCACGCGGGACATAAATTTGGATGCGCCGCCTAATCGGTGGCGATTCTTTGGCAATTGGCTCTTTTATAGCCTTATGCCGGGTATGCTTCTAATGAAGTTGGTGGGCAAGAAAAAGACCTTGCCCACCCTACATAAAAATTGTGCCCGTGTGCAGTTTATATTTGTAGCAGCGTTTTTCTCTATGCTAACTACACCGGCTATGGCTGACGTAACCTTCAGTGCAGAAATCCAAGCTACTGGGGAAGAACAGACTATGCAAAATCCTGAATTTAAGGAATTTAGCGATAATTTTCCATATCTGCGTCGTCATGGTTCTTGGAGTAAGAAGTGTTCTAGTGCTTCACGTACTGTCTGTTTGCCGGCACTGTGTGAAATTGACTATACCCAAGGCGATGGTAGTGGCTATGGAAAAGTCATTAAGGCTGCGTGGAAGATTGAAGCCAGTAGTTACAAACTTGACAAAGACACTAAATGTCTCACAAGTTATGCCAGAGTATGTAACAAGAGGCACTGGGGAGGTGGTGGTAAATATGATGGCTACCACGTCATCTATGGAAAATGCCCTACTGTCCAATCATGGTCATCAACTCAAGTGAAAGAAAATATTTCCTTTCGGGCAAGTGATGGCTACAAATGGGTAACAGACTATGAAGGTCAAATTGGTACCCCGGATGCTATTCCTAATACGGTTACAAATGTTCAGTATAATGCCAAAATTATCCCCGGTTCTCAACAACCTTCAAATGCCGCTCTGTCGGTAGGAATGTTCAATGGACATCCCAAAGCGACAGAGGAAAATGGTCCACAATTTTGGGCGATAAATTCCGCTGTCAACGATGATAAGTTAGTGTTGCGTACTGCTAACCCTCCACTTATTTGCCAAAGTACTAAGTTTGAGGTAACAGTCAAAGCCGAAAATACGGTTGCGGTTGATGGTGCGGAAATTCACCTTAAATTTGACCCTTCTCAACTACAAGTTAGTAGTATTACAACGAGTAGTAACTTCGATACTGAATTATTGTCTGAGTATGATAACCGCAATGGTTCGATTGAATTTATGGCTATGGATTCTAAGCTGATAACTGACAGCATTTTTGATATTTTTACGGTCAAATTCTCTGCCGTTGGAACTGATACCAGCACCAGTTTAGAGTTTTTAAATAGTAGTCAGTTTACGGCTGGATTAGAGCCTTTGCCTTCGGTTGCCGCCGGCAAACAACAAATTAATTTTGCCCATTGTTTAAATTACCAAGTTGATTTACAACGTGCGAAACCAAAAGGTGATGCGAGTTGGATTACTGGCTTGACGGTTTCGGTTGGTACCCTAATTGATGCCGTGGAATATTCAAGCACTACCAATGAGTTTGGTAGAGGTATTTTAATGCTGAATCAACCACTCGGTGCAACTGAATATTTTTGTGTCAGAAGTGAGCAAAGTCTCGCCAATAAGGTAATACCGCCATTCACTAAAAGTGGTGGCAGAATTAACCTGAGTAAGAATAATAGGCAAAATTCCCCATTGTTAGAAGGTGATGTTGCTCTAAAAGGTAGCAATAATAAACCGGTTGCCGGTTTCGATGGTATTCTCAATCTTATTGACTTTTCGTACATTCAGAAAAATAAGATTGATCTGGATAAAAGTGGTGATTCTACTGGTGATGTAAAATTATTCGCCGATAACTTGAAGAAAATGCCACTAAATGCTAAGAAAAAACGTGAATCTGCTTGTATAGAAACTGCCACTGTAAATGGCTCAATGTTGAGACGAGGCTCTAGGGATTCTCGTGGTAACGAAGGGTTGGAACAATTGCTTGCTAATGCCCTGCCAACTAATTTAGTGGAAGGTGAATCTTTTGATGTTACCCTTACCATCAATGCAACTGACACTAATCCGGTTGATGGAACCGAAATAAACTTGGAATATGATCCGGATAGTTTACGGGTTAACACTGTTACCCCAACGGAATCGCTTGATATTCTTTTAAGTGACTTTGATAATTCGCAAGGATTGCTGAGCCTGATAGCCGTTGCGTGGAAAACGCCCCCGTTAACCTCAACTTTTGATTTAGTAACTATAAACTTTACGTTGCTACAAGAAGGCGGGGTGAAAACTCTCCAGTTCAGTGAAGATGAGCGGCAAGAAAGTATGGTATTTGCTGGAGGAAAGTTAGTTGAGGATTTAGAAGAAATTATCTTGCCTCAAGTAGAAACTACTTCTTCTAACAAACTACCAACGGCGGTTCTTGCGCTTACGCCAGCAACCGGTAATATCCCATTAACCGTTGCTTTAGACGGTAGTGCTTCCAGCGATACTGATGGTACTATTGCCAGTTACGCATGGATGGCATCTGATGGACAAATCGCAGAGGGTAAAAATGCCGCACTGACATTTAACCAAGCCGGGGATTACACAATTACCCTTAAAGTTACGGATGATAAAGGAGCCATTCATTCGGCAACTGCTAAAGTAACCGCAATCGTAACCGCAGCCGGCGGTAAATACACTGCCTATGGCACCATCCGTGACGAACTTGGCAACAAGTTAGCCGGGGTTGAAGTGCAAGTGGCAGGGCAAACTGTAACCACTGACGCTGCCGGCAATTGGAAAATTCCTAATTTGCCTGAAGGTGAGTACAGTGTCACAGTCAGTAAAGATGGTTATACATTTGCGCCAGAAAAAGTGGCTCTCGGTAACGATGAGTTCAGACAGGAAACCGTTTTAGCACCTTTGTCCAAACTCAAAGTAAAAGTTGTGGCTGAGCCGCGTGTCGTTAACCAGAATGACAACGTTACTTATATTGCTACCGTAATTAATGGTGGGAATGAAACGGCAACCGGGGTTGTTCTTACTGATGTGTTACCAGTAAATGCCGCTGGACTTGTCTCCATTGCAACACTGGATGGTGGTGAGTGTGATGCCGACACGGTAACTTGCACATTACCGGATTTAACTACCGGTAACTCGGCAAGAGCCAAATTAGTGGTGAGTAACACGCAAACCAAGAGTTTGTTAAATACGGCTACTGTGACGACGAATGAATATCCGGCTGACGTGCAAAAAACTTGGACGCGAGTTATTCCGCATTTAGCCGCCTCTATCACGGATTCGCCGGAGCCATTGCAATTACCGCTCCCGGGTGAACCGAGAATGTTACACTACGACGTAGCTGCTACATTAAATGCTAACGCGCCTTCCGCTGCAACCGGCGTTAATTTGGTGATAACATTACCCAAAGGAGTTGAACTGCAAGCGGTGAACTCTGATTATGCTATGTGTGATGTCAGCCAAGTGCCGACTCTTACTTGCCAACTCACCGATTTGAGTGTTGCCAACGCTGACAGTGTTAGTCATGCCACAGTTGGGATTGATGTTGTCCTCAAAGATGCCGGGTTATTGGCATTAACGCTTGAAGCTAAACTGAGTGCTAATGAGTATCCAGTCCATACGGATAAAGAGCGTACTAAGATATTCATCGATCCGAAATACAAAGTGGATTTAGCCTTTGTTATTGATGACACCGGGAGTATGCAAAGTGAAATCAACCAAGTCAAACAGGCTTTGACTGATTTCATTGATGCCCTTGGCTCAAATGAAGCTCCAATGAGTGTTCTGCTTACTTTTGGGGATCAAGTGAAATACCGAGCCGTAACCCAAGACATGGTGATATTACGAGATGCGATTGGTAAATTGAAAGCCACTGGTGGCGGTACTTGCCCCGAAGCCTCGTATGAAGCCATAAGCTTTGCCATTCCTCACGTCAAAGAAGGCGGAACCATCCTCTTTGCGACAGATGCCTCGCCTTATGAAGGCTCAGACGTAGATGATATGGTTGCCCGTTTACGCAGCAATGGTATTATATTTAACGCGATGGTATTTGGAGATTGTGCTGACGAGAATAGTTGGAATCAGCCGGAAACTCAGTAAAATTTCTCGTTCCCACGCCGGCGCACTGCCATTAAGTTAAGCCTTGGAATCCAAACCTTTAGATTTGGAAGTGTTTTCTCGTTCCCACGCCGGCACGCTTATCGTTATACGTAGGGTGGATACGCTTTATCCACCCTACAATAGTTAAGCCTTGGAATCCAAACCTTTAGATTTGGAAGTGTTTTCTCGTTCCCACGCCGGCACGCTTATCGTTATACGTAGGGTGGATACGCTTTATCCACCCTACAATTCATACCAAACAAAAGGCGATAACAAAGGTTCGCCCCTACAGACTAATTTACGCGACTGACTCGAAAATATGGAAGAGAAATGATGTGGTACCGAATATCGCCGATTTTCTCTTATCTACGATTATCTCTGACGGATAATATTGAGCCAAAGTCTCAATATCAGTAGCGAAATAAACTGTCCGGTTATCTTTGCTAAGAGCTAATGGATAATCATGACTGCCTGCCATAAACCATTCCCCTTTCGCAACCAGTACCATAATCACAAAATGCCCCTTCAAATGTTTCATCATTTCCGGCATCGTATCAACCGCTGAAATATCACCAAATTCTAAATAATTACTGAACAAATAGGAGATGGATTCCGCCGCACTTTTGGTATCAAGTTGATACCCACAAGAAATCAATTTTTCTGGTATTTCCGGGAGATTGTCGATAACGCCGATGCACATCACCGCAATGTGCCCGGTTGAAAACATGGATATCGCACTGCTATCGTCTTTATCACCAATTGGGATTTTGCGGAAAACCGCGATACTAAAACTAGAAAAGGGCAGCTCCTGCCAGTCACTTAGTAACGTATGCACATCGAAGTAATGGTGATATTGAATACGCCCGTTATGGAGGCTATATACCCCTAATTCGAGCCGGCTGTTATCTTCTGCTAAGATAGCACGCATCGCTCGAAAACCTTTCAAAGTTTTTTCGGTTGGGTACCAAACGCCAAAAATGTTTGCCGTGTTTGCCATCGTCATACTAGTTTCCTTGAATATAGACAATACCTTCGCCAATTTGATATTTGTTTCGTTCATTGCGCGAAGCGGATTTCCCGAAACCCCGTAATATCGGGGTTTCGGGAAATCGTACCTCATTCCCGAAACAACAAATTTTGACATTGGCGAAGGTATTGATAGATAGATAGATGGATAAGTATATCTATTTATTGGAGTGAGGTCGATAGCAAACAGTTATTGAGCTTCATTTTTACGTCTCAAATACGATTTTTTTCGTATCGTTCCCAGAGGTGATGCTCAACTTGAGAAACGCTTATTTGAAAATTTTTAACCCTGTAGGGTAAAACATAAATAGCCTGATGTGAAACCTATGGAAATACTTTTAATTATATTCCACCGATTTCATCGGTGGCTATTCATATTTAACCCTTTTGGGGTTGTTATATCTTTGAAAATTTTTAACCCCAGCAGGGTAAAACATAAATAGCCATAGGTGAAACCTATGGAAATATTCAATAAAGATTGCATGTAACCAAAGATAAAACCGGTATTATCCTTTAAAAACAAGAAATTAAGCGAAAAACTTGAATGGTTTTAGTATGGGTATCGTTATTACATTAATAAAACTTGAATGGTTTTTTTATGGGTACCGTTATTACATTAGTAAAGCTAGGGCGTTTCTGAACGTGAATGCAATTTTTGGAAATTATAGTATTCATGTATTGCCATAATGAATATTTCAAAATTCAGTTGCACTTAACAATTTGTTAAGGAACGTGCATGAAATAATTAGGGCAACCATAAAGGATTGCCCCTACATAATATGATGATTTGTAGGGGCAATCCTTTATGGTTGCCCTTATGTTATCGAATTTATTTTATGCACGTTCCTAAGTGCTCATAATCAATTTTGTTTATGTTTGTTATAGCACACAAATTGAGAGTATTTTTTTCCAAGTAAATTCAGCATCTTTTGCTCATTTACCACCGACTAACCATTTTGGCGTAGTTTCTTTGGTTGCGATTAAGAGGATAATGCGGTTCCAGCTCCAGGCAATTAAACAATAATATCCACTTACTTTTCTGAACCGGCTCATGAATAAGTATAAATATTTAGATGAACTGATTAGTAAACAGATTGAATTTAGCAAAACCATCAAATGGAATAGCTCAAATAAACATTTGATTGTTGCTAGTGATGCCAATCAAATACTTGAAGCTATGAAATTGAGATATTTAGTGTATGAACAAGAGGGTTTTTTAAAGTGTGAGGATAGGGAAAAAGATATCATCACTTTGTTTTCAAAAAGAATTCCAGAACCCTTTAATATCTGCGGATTGCTTTTTGATGAGTCTGAGCAAAATTCAATTACACTCAATTACATAATAAAAGATGAAGTCGTTGGTTCAATTAGGATTTCTTTTGATACTGGTAAAGGACTTCCATTTCAAGAAAATGGTTATGATTTCTTTTCAAAACTGACTCGAAATTACTCGACAAGTTATTTGTCCAGAGCAAAGAGGAGATAAATTAATTTGGCCTACTTTTTATAAAGAAATTTATAAATTTTCACAGGAGAATCTGTTTGAAAGAGTTGTTGCTGACATAAAGGAACCTCATTATAAATTATATAAAAAGTTTGGCGGGGTTACAGTAGAAGCTAATTTAGGTGACATTTATGGTTTAAATGAAAGTGTACTTTTACTTTCATGGAAACCAAGAACAGCCTCGAAGTTTTTTAAAAGGGTTATTCTGAAAGAAAAAATTACAAAGATTGCATAATCGCCGTGATAAAACCGGTGTTATCCATTAAGAAACAAGAAATTAAGCAAAAAACTTGAATGATTTGAGTATGGGTATCGTTATTACATTAATAAAACTTGAATGGTTTTTTTTATGGGTACCGTTATTACATTTGGCTGATTATAACGGATTTTGGGGACACCATGAATAATGGGGGGGGCATCATTGATAAGGGCGAACACATAGGTTCGCCCCTACGCCAGATATTGTAGGGGCGAACCTGCGTGTTCGCCCTCCCCAAAATCCGTTACAATAACAGATTTTGGGGACACCATGAATAATGGGGGGGCATCATTGATAAGGGCGAACACATAGGTTCGCCCCTACGCCAGATATTGTAGGGGCGAACCTGCGTGTTCGCCCTCCCCAAAATCCGTTACAATCGGACATTTTTTCTCGTTCCCACGCGCCGGCGTGGGAATGCAGTATCGACGCGACTGCAAAGCGGCCCGTAAAAGACGAGACGCTGGCGCGTCCCGAATGGGTTCCCACGCCGGCGCGTGGGAACCAGAAAATATGTCCGAATGGGTTCCCACGCCGGCGCGTGGGAACCAGAATATGTTAACTTAGAGGGAAAAAAACCAATGAAAATATTAAAACGTACCGCCTTTGCAGCCGGGATTGCAGTCGCATTGTCCGGATCAGTTTATGCTGATTTGGATGATGGGCTAATTGCTCATTATCCGTTTGATGGCAATGGCTTTGATATAAGTGGTCATGGACGACATGCTGAGGAACATGGGGATATTACTTATATATCAAGGACAAATGGGGATCAGGCTGTTCAGTTGGGTGGTAATCTCGACAATTTCCTCACGGTTGCTCATGAAGAGGCTCTTAATTTTAGTGGGAGTTTTACTATTTCGGTGTGGGCTTATCGGCTTGGTGATCCGGAATATGCCAACTATGTGGATAGTATTTTAGTGGGCAAGGGTAAAGATTGTTTGAATAGTTACCAAATTTCATTCAACGGCCAGCGGTTTCATACGAAAACGGATGGGCCATGCAGTGATTGGAGTAGCCGCAGTCTCAACTATTATCCAGTGCCACAAAAAGAGTGGCATTTGCTCACGGCCATTTTTGATCAGCAAGAAGGGAAGATTAAGTATTACATGGATGCCGGCATGAAGTCTGAGGCATTTGCAATTGGCTATAAACCCACGAATGATTTTCCGTTAGTTATCGGTAAATTGTTTGGTGATCCAGATGGTAATGTGAGTGCTTATGCGGCAATGGCTAATTTGGATGATTTGCGTTTGTATGATCGGGCTCTGTTGCCTTCGGAAGTGGATGCTTTGTATAACCTTAAGGCCCCTCCGCCAGCTCCAATAGCAACGCCACCCGACTTAAGTAATGTTGGGCAATTGGTAGAAACCGGGCTAGTTGCTTATTATCCCCTTGATAACGATGCTCGCGATAAGAGTGGTAATGAGCGGCATGGGGTGGCGCATGGAGCCATCGAATATGTGCAAGGGGTTGCTGGGCAGGCTGCTAATTTCAACGGTGATCTAAATAAGTATATTAGGGTTGCCCATGAAGAGGCCTTCAATTTCAAAGATAGTTTTACGCTTTCTTTGTGGCTTTATCGCCGGGGCGATCCCAAATATGTTACTAACGTGGACAGTATGGTAGTTGGTAAAGGTCGTGATTGTTTTAATAACTATCTTATTTCCAGAAACGCTACGACATTCAAAGTTAAAATTGATGGTGGTTGCAGCGAGTGGGGGCGTACTCGTCCAGTTTCTACGTCTGTTCCTCTTGAGGAGTGGCATTTAGTTACTGGGATTTTCGATAAGCCAACCGAGACTTTGAAGTACTATTTAGATGGTGAATTGCAAGGGGAAATCAATGCCGTTGGTTATCAACCAACTAACGATTTTCCATTCGTCATTGGTAAAATGTTTGCTGATGCTGAAGGTGCTCTCACGGCATATCCGGCTGTAGCAGTGGTTGATGAAGTGCGTTTGTATAATCGTGCTTTGTTAGCGTGCGAAATTAGCAGCCTTTCTACCGGTAAAGATATGTGTGCTTATCCGCTATATGCTGTGCATGATGCCGGGCGGAATAACAGTCAGTTGTTGACAATTTTCCCGCCATTTAACAAAGCGAACGCACTGGGTGAGATTAAACCGGCGCATGACTTGGAAGCATTAGATATGCACCCAAAAACCTGTAAACTCTATGCCGCTTCTGGTAGAGATACGGCTAATCCCGGCCATATTTATATAGTCAATAAGCAAACCGGGGAAGTTACAGATAATGGTGCTACCGGCTTTTTGGAAATTGACGGGATATCTTTTAAACCTGATGATGGTACTTTATGGGGATGGGCGCAAGATGTTGGCTTGATTAAGATTAACCCAGAAACTGGTGAATCACAATTGATTTTAGAATACCCCGGTGAAATTGAAGACTTGACATGGAATACTGCTGGTACAATACTCTATGGGGTGGAAAACTTGCACAAACGCGGTGATGGTGGCGTGTTATTGTGGGCGTATAACATCACAGACAATACGGTGCAAACGGTTTGCGACGAACTCACGAGTACCCGTGAAATTGAGGCTCTGGAAACATTATCTGATGATCAATTGATATTTGGGATACATGGACAAAAAAGCCTGCCAGTTGTGGGGGTTATTGATTTGAGCCAGTGCAAGATAACCATTACAAAGGAAATTAATACCGGTTACAATGATATTGAAGGTATTGCTTTGGATGATTGTGCTAAGTAGTACAACGGTTCGGGGGATTGACCTGATTGGTTTTGAGATATGGTCATGATGTTATAATATATCCCATAGTTCCACCGATTTCATCGGTGGCTATTCACATTTAACCCCTTCGGGGTTTCTGGTTCCCACGCGCCGGCGTGGGAACCGATTCCGTTCGCTTGCGGGTCGCTTTGCAGTCGCGTCGATACTGCATTCCCACGCCGGCGCGTCAATGCCATTAAGTTAAGGGCAGACACGCAGGTCTGCCCCTACAAATCCCACATATATAAAGGGTCGTAGGGGCGAACCTGCGTGTTCGCCCGGCTTAATTTAATGGCATTGACGCCGGCGCGTGGGAACGAGAAAAAAGGTATTTATGAGAGATAACTACGATTTTTCTAACTCAATTAAAAACCCCTATTTTGAGAAAGTCAAGCAACAAATCACTATCCCAGTCGATGAAGAAACGCTCGACTATTTCAAAACCCTATCAAGAAAAAATGGAATTCCATATCAAAATTTAATTCATTTATATTTGCATGATTGTGCCCAACAACAGAAACAATTATCAGTGAATTGGAGTTAAAGTCAGATAACTCGTAATAACTACAAGGATTTGATATAAACATGGATAAAGCCAAAAGGCTCCTAAAATAAATGACTACTCACCCTTACAAGCTTAGAGTGATTAATTTTGATTAAAACCGGTTACCCACCCGCCATTATAAAAAATGAATTACGGCGCCAGTATCTTGTCACTCTAAATCAAGCTGATCAAAAAAACTTTGAACCTTTTTTGATATTTATTGCCCAATCGCTTCTTGACACCCAACGAACTATGCTTGAAGATATGGAATCATTTAGTACAACGAATTGAGAAATAATCGAATTAATTAAATAATCATTTAGTACAATGAATTGAGAAATAAT
>Ga0233404_10000189_pt1 | contig 16300 bp, 10 predicted proteins | sample Na_oxic_2_MG_FD_179861 | JGI IMG/M metagenome (GOLD analysis project Ga0233404, IMG submission 179861) | Seawater microbial communities from Saanich Inlet, British Columbia, Canada - Na_oxic_2_MG | ecosystem: Environmental > Aquatic > Marine > Inlet | place: Canada: British Columbia | collected...
ACTACTCTGGTTACTTGTTGCTGATTAGCTAACTAACATTATTTATTTACCTAAATATTTCTCCCCCGAAATACCCCCGGATAAGCGGGGCTGCTAGCTTAGCTGGTGGTCTCGCAGATTCTAAGGAATCAAATTACTCTCAATACCCCCCCGAAAAAATGATAACTACAACAAAAATACAAAAGAAGAAGCAACCTCTAGATTGCACTTATGCTGAACTCCTTTCGAATGAATCAAATCAAAAGCAAGAATGCTTTAGAGCTGGTGTGTTTATTTGGGTGTCAGTTGGATTATTATCATGTTTGACAATTTGGGCCCTATTTTAAAATAGGGTTCGTGGTTAGGAGTTTAAGGTTCTCTCTAACCACATGTGCAAAAAGCCAGCTCTAGTAGGAAACTGCTAGGGCTGGTTTTATTTTAGGATTTAACCTCAAGTGTGCCTTCAGTGACGCCGAGTTTCTCCATGATGCCGAGGTCTTGCCAGAGCATGTGGCCATCGGTTTTCTTCTCGATGAGTTGCTGGTAGGCTTGGAGTGTGAGGAGGGTGGATTCCTTGTTCTCGTCGAGGAAATCGATGCGGTAGCGGCTGAGGCCGGTGGCGCGGACTTCATCATAGAACCGGGCGCCCGTTTGAGCGCGGCCGTTGAAGAGTGTGTTACGGCAGCCGACATCGGCGGCTAAGGTGTGGAGTTGGCCTACGCGGTCGCGCAATTGGACCTTATGTTTCTCGCATGGACGCCCACAGTCCTTATAGCTGGTACCCGAGCTCATGAAGGTGCAGAACACGCAGTGCTCCATATGGAACATAGGCATGTGCTGGTGGAGAGTGAGCTCAAACCACTCGCTCGGAGCTTGTTCTAGCATATCTATGAGTTGCTGGACATTGAGGTCGTAGGAGAGAGTGAGGTGATCGAGTGATGCCCTCTCCTTGAGGATTTTAGCAGTCGCTGGGTTGGCGCAGTTGAGGGAGAAATCACCTGTGCGATAGAGCCCGTCATGGTCTTCGAAATAGCGGACAGCTCCGAGGTTGCGGATGAGGACGCCATCGGGCTCAGTTTTATCGATGAATTTAAAGTAGCCTGTTTCTTGCGGCTTTTGAATCCGCGGTGTGGCGAGGTGGATCGTGGCGTCACCACCAGCGCTGCGGACGATTTCGACAGCTTCTTTGTAGCGGCGGATGTCTTCAAAGTCAGCGTAGATTCGCTTGATTCCAGCCTCTAGCGCTGCTTCGATCTGGTGCGGGTGTCGAGTTAGTGTGGAGAGTTCTGCAGGCGCTGGCTCAGAATCAGGCTTTGTCGGCATGACGTCAGCGAGGCTGAGCTTTGATATTGCTTTCTCGACTACTGGTTGGGCATCCGCGTGTTGGTCGAGTTTTTCGACCAGAGCTCTCCGAGCGCGATTGAGGGATGAAACGGGGATGATCAGACCGTCTTCTAGTTTGTTCTCGATGTTTCCTAGCTCGTAGGCTGTGTTGCCTAGCCTGCCAAGCTGCGCGGTGAGTGACTCGGTGGTGAGTGGGCGATTTTCTGCGAGTTGGAGTAGCTCGGTGGTGGTGACAGTGAGGCCATTACAATCGAGGCTGAGGGCTGTTCCTTGTGCTCCACTGACGGTAATTTGTAGACCACTTCTGACGGGGATTAGCTTGGTGTTTTTCCAAAGTGCTTTGACCTCAGAATTGAGCTTTGGGTCGTCAGTTTTATAAATTTCGATTCCCGGTCTGATCCGGTCCCAGTTGATTCTGCAATGCTTGCTGCTGAAGTTGAGGACAGTGCCCTCGACAGTCCAGATGCGAGACCCTTGTTCGAGGTCACGATTTTCACCCGCATCAAAGACGATTCCGTCGCCAGCTTTGAGTCCCACATTGCCCTCTTGGTTAAAGACGATCCAGCCAGGTCCGCAGTTCTCGACGGTACCGACGCGAATTCCACGCTTCTTACCATACTTACCATGGGTCAAATACGGATGGTTTGTGCCAGCGAGCCATCCGGTGGAGAGTCCGCGAGAAAAGGTCATTTCCATCGCGTAGCGTTCGTGGTCGGTGATGGTGGAATCGCGCTGGGCGACGGCGTCATCGATCGCTTTGCGGTAGACTCGGGTCACAGCAGCCACATATTCTGGAGTCTTGAGGCGGCCTTCGATCTTGTAGGAAACCACGCCTTGGTTGACGAGGTCGGGGATGAGGTCGACAGCTGCCAGGTCTTGCGGGGAAAGAAGGTAGCGTTTTTCTCCCATGTCCTGAATTTCACCATCGACTACGAGTTCGTAGGGCATACGGCATGCCTGAGCGCACTCGCCACGGTTGGCGGAGCGTTGGCCGAGGGATTCGGAGGTCAGGCATTGGCCGGAGTAGGCTACGCAGAGGGCTCCATGAACGAAGACTTCTAGCGGGACGCACTCGCTGGGGTTGAATTTATTGATCTCTACGAGAGAAAGCTCACGGGAGAGCACAGCTCGGTCTAACTTGTAAAGTGAATCGATGAACTCTAGTCCTTCTGGTGAGGTGATGGTCATCTGGGTAGAGGCGTGGATCTCGATGGAGGGAGCCACGGTGCGGCAGAGCATCGCGAGCCCGAGGTCTTGGACGATAATGGCGTCTACCCCAGAGCGCTCGAGCAAACGTAGCTGGGTTTCAGCATCTTCTAGTTCAGAGGTGAAAATGAGGGTGTTCATCGTCACGAAGCCTTTGACTCCGTGAGCGTGAAGAAAGTTCATCAGCTCGGGTAGGTCTTCGTCAGTGAAGTTGTCTGCGCGAAGGCGGGCATTGAATTTTGAGAGACCAAAGAAGATGGCGTCAGCTCCATTAGCAACAGCTGCGCGGGCACAGTCCCAGTTACCTGCGGGTGAGAGAAGTTCGGGTGTGCGGTCGTTGTTCATGGTTCTAAAAGTGGTTTGCTTTGCAAGCTCGTTGTTGCTGCGAAGTGGTGGACTGAATCTACTCCTATTCCAAGCAAAATCAAAGTGTGGCTTGCGACTAAGTCGTAGCCTAAGGTATTAGAGTAGGTAGAGGGGGAGAGAGGACTGCTATGAGCCGTCACTGCGGAACTCACCTGGAGACTTACCAGTCATTCTTTTGACGAAATTCGAGAGTCCTGAGGCTTCAGAGAAACCAGCTTGTTGTGAGATGCTCTCAATCGACGAGGACTTGTCTCGTAACAAGTTGGTGATGGCTTTGATGCGCATTTCTCGGATCAATGCCGCAGGGCTAGTGTCGGTGCATTTTTCAAAGGCTCTTTCGAGCCCTCGGCGCGAGACTCCACAGGCGCTTGCTAGCTTAGTGACGCTAGTGCCCTTGAGCGACTGAGCAGCCAAGTAATCGAGAGATTTCTGGTAGGTCAGCATCGACTTGTTGATCTCGTGGCTGGATTCGCGCACGACTGTCTTTGCGGGTTGTAGCATGCTGGGGGCGTCTGGTTCTAGAACTCCCATAGACTTGGCTAACGCCACGGCTGCAGCCCGGCCGATATCCACGCTCCTGAGATCAATGCTGCTGAGAGATGGACTCGTTGTTTCACAAAGAAGTCTGTCGTTGTCGACACCTATGACAGCCACCTCATCTGGAATGGAAAGGCCTAGTTTATTAGCGGCATTGATCACGTCGATGCCCGCTTGGTCATTGCATGCAAGTATCCCGCAGGGCTTCGGGATTGGGGCCAGCCATTCGGCGATAGTTTCTACCGCTGCCCAACTGTGGCGCGTCTCAGCAGAAAGGGTAAGGGTCTCATTGTTCACCGCTCTGGCTGTGGCATAGGAGTGAAAGGATCTTCGACGCGCGTCGGACCACACTACGTCGTCCCAATGGACAAAGCCCCAGTAGCCTAGGTTGAGTAGGCTAAATTCTTCGCCAGCCAATCGACCGATGGCTTGGTCGTCGACATGAGGTCCGTTGATATATTCAGCTGATTCATCTTCAGTGTCTCGGATGAAAATACAGGGGCTATTGAGTTGAGCGATGGAGCGGGCTAACTCAGGTGTCAGTCCGCGCGCGATGATTCCGTCGAAGCCAGCTTGTTTGCGGTGCTTTTCCAGTTCCTCGGCAGTAATGGATGGTCGGATACAGCGGATGTCCCAGTTGAAGCCCTCGGTGCGCATTGAGAGTACGCCTCTGAGGATTTCACGTGAAATGAAACCAGATGATTCACCAAGAAAGAGGATTTTGAGTTTTTGGTGGGTAGCTTTCAAGGTGTCGTGATTTGAAATTTGAATGACGTAATGTCGACGTGATCACAGCTGCGCTGGTGTAAGTCAATAGAAAATGAATTGTCGTTAAATGTAATGATCCGATGCGCAGCATGTGATTGCTTGTCGACATGCTCTTGTGCAGGATCCACGAATGCTAGACCAATTGAACTTTGAGCGCCAACTAGTGCTGTCAGAGTACACCGTGATGAATGTTTTCATTGATGGAATGATCGGCAATTCTAAGACACAACGATAATGGATGATTTAACGAGAGCGAGAGAAGGTGGATTTGGCACGAAACTAGCCATCTACGGCAAAATGTCTGGTCCAGGTTGGATTCAGGCTGCGGTGACTTTGGGCGGTGGTTCCTTGGTTGGAGCGCTTTATTTGGGAGTGATCGGTGGCTATGAGTTCTTATGGCTGCAACCACTCGCGATGCTCTGTGGCATTGTTATGCTATCAGCTATCAGCTACGTCACACTGTCCTGTGATGAGCGCCCATTTCGCGTGATGGAAAAGAAAGTTTCGCCCACTCTTGCATGGGGTTGGCTGATCGCGACGGTTATTGCGGACACCGTATTCTGTGCGGCTCAGTTTTCGTTAGGTCGAGGTGCGATAGAGGATAACCTAGGATTTACCCCTGGGCCCTATGTCATCACGGGTTCATTATTCGTATTAGCGATGGCTCTGATCTGTATATCCCAGAAAAACTCGAGAGCAGCAGCGCTGATTGATAATATTCTCAAAGCCCTAGTCGGCATCATCGTCCTCTGCTTCATGGCCGTGGTCGTGACTCTTATTTCCAAGGGAGCTGTGCAGTGGAGCAGCCTATTCTCAGGGCTTATCCCAGATTTCACAGCGCTCTTTAGACCCACTGATCAGATAGCAGCGGCAATCTCAGCTACTGGTGATGGCGCTAGTTACTGGACCGAGTACGTCACGGGTGAGCAGCGCAGTAAAATTATAGCAGCATTCGGAACAGCAGTGGGTATCAATATGACCTTCCTTCTGCCGTATTCACTTAAGAAAAAAGGTTGGGGGAAACCGCACCGCGAACTCTCGCGCTATGATCTACTGCTCGGTTTGTTTGTGCCATTCATCCTGGGAGCTTCAGCGCTAGTTATTGCCTCAGCTGCGTCATTTCACGCTAAGCATGCTGATATGATCTCGGCTGACGGTAAGCCACTACCTGGAATGGAAAGCGCGTATTACAAGGTGGTCGATAAGCGCCTAGCAAGCGACGTTAGTGGGTTTGCCGAGCTAGATGTAGAAGCTAAAAATATCGATCGTGAAGCACTACCATTAGAAGAAAAGCAACTCGCTGCAATGTTAGCAAACCGAGGAGCCAAAAACTTAGCGGTTTCACTGAAACCTTTCCTCGGTGAGAATGCACAAGTTATTTTTGGCATAGGCGTTCTAGCGATGGCGATCTCGACATTGCTCGTTCACATGATGATGAACGGCTACGCAATAAGTGAAGCATTCAACAAAGTCGGCAACTCGAAGTTCTTCGTGCTAGGAGCCACGATGCCAGCGATTGCGGGGCTTTTCTCACCTTACCTTTGGAGTGGCGATGCCAAGGCTGCTATGGCAGTACCCGCATCGGTGATAGCAACAACCTTGCTGCCGATCGCGTATTTGGCCTTTCTGCTGTTGATGAACTCGAAGTCCGCATTGGGCGACGAGCTTCCGAAGCGCAGAGGCTTGATCAATATCCTCATGATCATCTCAGCTGGTGCAGCATCGTTCGCATCGATCTGGGCGCTCAGCGCTAAAGGAGTTCCAGGAATGATTGGCATGGTTGGACTCGGAGCGCTCGCAGTTATTGGCATTCTTGGCTTCTTGAAGCGGAATAAAGCAGCATAGAGTAAATCTCAAAAAAGAATATATTATGAAATTTGGAATTATAGGAACTGGCATGATCGCAAACTTTCATGCCAAAGCAATCGAAGCGATGGCTGGGGGAACTCTCCATTCTTGTTTTGATCGAAGCCCTGAGCGTGCAGTTGAATACGCGGAAGCTAACGGCATAGTGAGCTATGCCACAATGGAGGAATTTCTGGCCGATCCAGAGCTTGAAATAGTCACGATAGGCACACCATCAGGCACTCACCAGGAGCCTGCGATGGCTGCACTGAATGCGGGCAAGCATGTTATTTGTGAGAAGCCACTTGAGGTGACACCTGAACGCATCGCTCCTATGATTGAAGCAGCGGAGAAAAATAAGGTTACTTTAGCAGCTATTTTGAACCGACGCTTCAATGAGTCAGTCGTTGTACTGAAGGATGCGGTCGACCAAGGGCGCTTTGGTACGCTGTCTCTGGTAGAGGCCTCAATCAAATGGTACCGATCACAAGAATACTACGACTCAGCAGGCTGGCGTGGCACGTGGGCTCTTGACGGCGGTGGCGCATTGATGAATCAGTCTATTCATATCATCGATCAACTTATCCACACCATTGGGCCAGTCAAACGACTTTCCGCAAGCATGGCGTGTCTGGCACACACAGACATCGAAGTTGAAGACACAGCAGTTGCTATTTTAGAATTTGAAAATGGGGCTAAGGGCGTCGTTCAGGGGTCGACTGCTTGTTACTCTTCCACAGGTCACCCAGCTGAGGTGAACATCTGTGGGGATAAAGGCAGCGCATTCCTTGCTGACGAGAAGTTTAAAGTCTGGGATTTTGCGGAAGCGCAAGATGTCGACAGCTATGTTCACGCAAACCTTATGGTCGGCGGAGAGGAAGCTGGCTTGGGCGCTAATGACCCCAACGCGATTAACTTCACAGGTCATCAGAGAAACTTCGAAGAGGTGGTAGAGTCTATCGAGCAAGGACGACCTTGCTCAGTAAGTGGCTACGAAGCCAGAAAAGCTGTGGAAGTGATCTGTGCTATCTATGAGAGTGCGCGTAACGACGGCGCATGGGTAAGTCTCTAAGTTGAGATGTTTGCTCACACTCAAACATAATAGAATTATTTTCATGAAACTCACAGGATTCGCTGACGAAGCAGCAAAAGACCTAGCGACTCAAATCAAAGCGACACAAGAGCTGGGATGGCAGTATATTTCAGCTCGCGGAATCGATGGGAAAAACATCCACGACCTCAGCGATGCTGCATTTAACAATGCGTTAGAGCAATTGGCTGAAGCAGATATCAAGATCGCAGAATTTGGTTCCCTCATTGGAACTTGGGCAAAGTCGATTCATTCTGATTTCAATATTACGATTGGCGAAGTCGAACGCTGCATCGACCGTATGCCAAAACTGGGTACCCAGATTGTTCGCGTGATGTCCTACGCTCAAGAGCCCTGGGGAGAGGAGCAATACCTTGATGAAAGGGTCAAAAGGCTCCGTGAGATTGTAGCTAGATTTACAGACGCTGGGATCACGGTTGCTCACGAGAACTGCATGAACTACGGAGGATTCAGTAGCCAGCATACCTTAGATCTTGTCGAGAAGGTGCCTGGAATGAAGCTCATTTTTGATACAGGCAACCCAGTTTTTCAACGGGATAGATCTATGAGCGAGCCGCAACCGTGGCAAGATGCTTGGAAGTTCTATCAAGACGTGAAAGAGCACATCGTGCATGTGCACATTAAAGATTGCTTGAATCCGTTGCGCGATGGCGTGGAGCCTGAATACGTTTTCCCCGGTAAAGGGCAGGGCTACGTGGAACAGATCATGTCCGATCTCAAGGCTTCAAATTATCAAGGTTTTGTGGCTATCGAGCCTCATGTCGCCACCGTCTTCCATGCCAAATCCGATAGCGTGGACTGGGACCAATGCTACCAAAGTTATGTCGACTACGGCAGAGCTCTAGAAAAAATGGCCAGCGAGTAGCGCGCGTTGTCATAAAATGTGGAGTCTCTAGGATACGGCACACCAGAGCACGGCAAGACAAACTGGACTAGCCAATAGAGCGCGATGCCTTTGTCTTGTTTGGAGCGTCGAATCAAGACACGAAGCAACATAGGTGTTGATGGCTTAGCCCATTTCAACGAAACCGCCTTGCAGAGGGGGGATTCATTAGGATAATCATATCTACAAATGAACAAACAGATTACTCGCATTCTTTTTATTGGGCTCAGCTTTTGCATGAGTGCAAAAGCCTGGCCGATTGATGGCGGTGCGGAAGCGTTGCCCAAGGGGATTCATAGGATGGAAGATACTCGGCTCAGAGTTGTCTCTTACAATGGGTATTGGACCTCGATTTTTCCTCGGGATAATGGCGAGATCAGAACCAGCGAGAGGATTGATGGAAAAGGCATTGATGGCGAGGCGCGCTTGAACCGTTTTGCAGCATGGGCACCCAAGGCGCATGCTGACATCTGGGCCATGCAGGAAATCATCTACAGCAAAGAAGACGGAGAGGATACCTCCTCTGAAGCTATCGCTAAGTATTTCGCCAAAATCACGGAGCAAACCTGGCATGCCGCGGCTGATGGCAAAGGCCGATTGGTGCTGAGTCGCTACCCTATACTCTGGTCCGGGTCGATCCGAAACGCCCGTGGCATGGCTGCGTTGATCAATTTACCAGACAATGTGGGTGACGATCTCTTGATGATCAATTTGCACTTCTTCACGAAACCCAAGGAGGTGCAAATCAAGCAGGCGACACGGGCCTTGGACTTTATCGACTCGGTTCGCCAGGGCGAGCACCCTGAGATTCCCAAGCAAACCCCAATTATGATCTGTGGTGATTTTAACAGCCTTCCTAGCGAAAGACCCTACAACATCCTCGCTAAATTGGCCCGAGATGCAGTGGAGGGTGACGGAAAGATCAGCCATTTCCACAACCCAAGACCACGACAGTTGAGCTCCAAGGCAAGGGGAACCTATGGTGAGGTCGCCTGGTCTGGTGAAGTCGGCACATCGATTCCTCAACCACCGACCAGAACTATTGACCACATCCTGGCACCCAAGGGGTTTATGGAGCTCCAACAGTCTTTTATATTCAACAGCCTGATTCTTCCGGATAAAACCCTAGCTCAGTATGGAGTCGAGCGAGAGGCCATACTACTAAACCGAGAAGGCCGCCATGAGCAAATAGACCACCTGCCGGTTTTTATAGACCTCAAATGAAGTGATAAAACACGCGAGCTTACCCACTCAGAGTCCCGCCCTTTAGAGCTGAGTGGTGAGGGTGCTGGATCAGAAGATCTATATCATACTCGGCCTTTGAATAGCAGTTCACGGAATCGGGATGTTACTCCTTCTCTTTAATGAGAACGATTTTGGCATCGTTCTTTTGAGCTGGACCAGGAGTGCTTCTTCCTTGTTGGATGTACTGCTTCATCAAGACGTGGAGCTGCTCTACTTTTTCTGGGTTTTCTGTGTACAGATTAGTCGTCTCAGCAGGATCAGCTTCTAGATCGAACAACTGCCACTTTGGATCACCCTTTTTAGCTTTTTTCGGAGCACTCCAGCCACCAGACCCACCACAGAAGCAAAGCTTCCACCTGCCTTGGCGGATGGCAAACATGCCTCCAATAGAGTGCATCACGATAGGGGCGCGGTCTACTTTGACAGGATCTTCTAGAGTTGGATAAAATGAAACTGAATCAACTCCTTCTGTAGCCTTTTGCTCAGCTCCTACGATGTCGGCACAGGTCGCATAAAAGTCTACGAGTGAGGTGATTCTTTGAGTTTTTGAACCAGCCTTCACCACCTTTGGCCAACGGGCGATAGTAGGCACACGGTGTCCGCCTTCGTAGATATCAGCCTTGTGACCGCGCAGGTCGCCATTCGGCTTGTGCCCCATTTTCTCAAGCTCCCCAATCTTCGCTGCGGGTGAACATCCGTTGTCTGTTGAGAATATAACCAGCGTGTTTTCTGAGATTTTATTTTCATCTAAAGACTCTAACACCTGGCCAACTACCCAGTCAGTTTCCATTAGGAAATCGCCATACTTGCCGATGCTCGACTTACCTAACCAAGCTTTACTCGGAACAATGGGTGTGTGTGGTGAGGTCAGTGGGAGGTAGAGAAAAAAGGGCTTATCCTCTTTTGCTTTCTGATTGATGAAGTCAACAGACTTTCCCGCAAACACTTTCAGACACTGGTTGGCTTCGAAGTCCTTCGTGGCGGCGCCTTTTCGGAAAAAAGCTTTGGTCTCTGTGGGGATTGCCACCGCTTTATCATTCTCAATGTAGACATAGGGGGCCATATCGAGAGAGGCTTGAATCCCATAGAAATAATCAAATCCATTCGCGGTGGGGGTGACTGCGGGTTTGGAATAATCCACATCCCATCCGTCTTCAGATTTTGGGTTGCTATCGGGCTTGAATTGCCAGCCAATCCCCATGTGCCATTTCCCTACCACCCCAGTGTTGTAGCCATTATCTTTGAGCAATGACGCCACGGTTGATTCACCTTTTTTGATAAGGGGCTTATCATGTGGAGTGAAGAAAACCGACTTCTGTAGACGCGTTCTCCAATTATAGCGACCAGTGATCAAGCCGTAACGCGATGGTGTACAAACCGATGATGTCGTGTGTGCATCAGTAAAGCGCATGCCCTCTTTAGCTAAACGGTCCAACGCAGGAGTCGCCGCTTTTCCAGTGGTATGTGACACATCGCCCACCCCCATGTCATCTGCAAAGATGAAGATAATGTTAGGTTTGTCTGCTGCAGCTAGAGAACCTAATCCCACCACACTAGCTATCGTCAATAAAGGTATAAATTTCATGAAATATATCACAGCCATTCCATAGGCTATTTACTGTTTTTTAGAAGTTGCTGGTGGCCGTCCCACTGAGGATGGGGCAGATGATAAATAAACCAGCTTAGTCCAAACTGTCTGTACTCCCTCGACTCAGCAAGCGCATTCCTCTACATCAGGCCAATAAAATTGCTTTCAAGTAAAGTGTGGAGGATCCCGAAATCCGGACCAGTGTTGACGTTATGAAAGTGGAGGAGGGCGACTGCAATGAAAAATTCTGGGTTGTCGTAAAACGTAAAGAAGGAATGCGAAGTGTTTGCTATATCTTCTTTATGGGTTACGTATACTGGGATATGACCATATCCTCACTCAATCACAAAGTAGGCTTCGCTGTTAGTTCTGTTCTCATTTCTGCGGCTCTGAATTCTGGCGGAATCGCTGCCGAAACTAAGGTGCCAGTTAAGTTGAAATCGGCACAGGTCGATGAGGCTGTCCCTCTCTTTAATGGTAAAGATCTCAGCGGTTGGAAAATTGTCGGTGGCAATGGCCAGTTCAAGGTCGAGGACGGATGCATTGTGGGATTTGGGGAGAATGTGAAAGGTAATACTTTTTTACGCACTGAGAGGACATACACGGATTTCGAGCTCACTTTTGAGTTCAAATTCGACGACCGGACAGGTAATTCCGGTTTGATGTTTCGGGCGAATCAAAAACCATCGGACGATGGCAATGGTCGCGTGTTTGGCTACCAATGTGAAGGAGATAACACTGACCGTAGCTGGACAGCGGGGATCTATGATGAAGCCCGTCGTGGCTGGCTCTTCCCAGTGAAAAAGGGTGGCGATGAGGAAGCCAAAAAGCGTGACGCATTCACTAAGCAAGGGCAGAAACTTTTTAAGTGGGATGATTGGAATACCATCGTGGTTCGTTGTGAGGGAAACCATATCCAGACTTGGCTCAATGGTGAAAAGCGCGTCGACCTCATCGATGAAGACAAGAAGAACGACACACGCGAAGGCTTCTTCGGGCTTCAAGTGCACGGTGGGAAATCCTGTAACGTGCGCTGGAAGAACATCCAGCTAAAGCCGCTTCAAGCAACCACAAAAGGAAAATAGACTTTGATGTTTAGCAGAATCATTTCTATTCTATTGGCAGGTAGTTCCTTTTGCTATGCCCAGCAAGGGGACAAAAAGGGACAAGTCCAGCACGATCCAATCCCGGCATCAAAGATTCCAGCTTCACCACTACTGAATCAAGCTGATGCGCTCAAGTCATTCCAATTGGCTGATGGATTTGTGATAGAACCGATCATTGAGGATGCTAAAATCAATATGCCCGTCGCTTTGGCCTTTGATGCAGATAGCCGAGCATGGGTGGTGGAAATGACTCAATACATGGTGGATCTCGATGGTAACCATGAGGAGTTGGCAACGGGAAAAATAAAAGTCTTCGAAGATACTACGGGAGATGGGGAGTTAGATAAATCTACCGTCTTTCTAGACAAACTAGTCATGCCGCGCGCTGTCGCGGTAACCACCGATGGAGTACTATTTGCCAGCTCAGGAAAGCTACAATTTATCAAACGCAATGGGCTGAAGCCTATCGGTGAGCCCGAGGTGATCGACGCTAGTTACGCAGTGGGAGGCAATGCTGAACACCAGGCAAACGGTCTACTCCTAGCACGTGATAATTGGTACTATAGCGCTAAGTCCGATAAACGGTTCCGCAGAATCAATGGCAAATGGGTGATGCAGAAAACTGCCTTCCGTGGGCAGTGGGGCATTGCTCAAGATGACTTTGGTAGACTATTCCACAACAACAACAGCACCTTGCTGGTCGGTGATCAGTACCGGCCAAACCTTTTTAGAAATATACCAAGCTTCACGCCTAAGTACAGAATGTCTAATCGGGCGACATCGAACAAAGTGTTTCCTATTCGGATGACACCAGGTTTGAACCGAGCCTACCAAAAGGGGACCTTGGATAAAGACGGAAAGCTAGTCAACGCGACAGCGGCTGCAGGTATGGCCATTTACAGAGGTGAAAACTTTCCTGACTCTTATTATGGTTCAGGGTTCACGACTGAGCCCGGTGCTTTCTTGGTTAAATTGATCGATCTAGACCGTGGTGCAGATAATAAATTACAAGGGAAGTTTCGGTACGAGGAGAGTGAGTTTCTGGCATCCACTGACGAATGGTTTCGTCCAGTCAATGTCTATACCGCGCCAGATGGTTCCTTATGGATGATTGATATGTATTTTGGCCTGCTACAGCATAAAGCGTACATGACGTCTTATCTCAGGAAGCAGTACGCTAGTCGAAAACTCGACAAGCCAATGTCTAACAATGGGAGGTTGTACCGTATTCGATATGCTAAGAATCCACTGAATAAAGCACCCAAACTTTATGGTAAATCTGTCGATGAGTTGATCGCTTATTTATCACACAAAAACGGCACAGTACGAGATGCCGCTCAGAGGCTATTAGTCGGCCTAGTGCAAGATCCATCTCAGCAAAAGGCGTTTGCCGAGGGGGCTCTTTCGAAGCTTTCTGGAGAACATGCCAAACTCCACGCCCTTTGGGTGTTTGAGTCCACTGGATCAATCTCGGCAAGCTTTCTTAAGCATTGCCTTGAGACCGATGACTTCGAGCTGAATGCTGCGGCGCTTGAGCTAGCTCATCTTTCTGACCGCCCAATCGACAAAGAAATTCTAGCCTTCCAGCCAAAGTCGCAATCCGCTCTTTCTACTGTTTATGCTCTAGGCGGACTTGGGTCTGAGCAAGGCTACGTCAGGGCTCAAGAGCTGATCGGCCAATTCACTAAACAAGTCGGGCTGTTAGCTGAAGCCTATGTTAGTGGGCTCGGCAGCAAGCTCCAGCTATCGAAAGATTGGAGTGAGCCAAAGGATAAAAACCTGTCGAAGCTATTAGGGCTCGCTAGAAAATCTCTAGACAAATCAAACGTGGCAAAGGCACCGAAAGTGCCGAAGTCTGCCCAAGCAAGATACGATCACGGAAAGAAGCTCTACCTCGGAAGTGCTACTTGCATGGCTTGCCACGGTATGGAAGGCCAAGGCCAAGGTGACTTGTTCCCACCCCTTGCGCCATCAGACTGGGTCAATGGTGACCCTAGCAGGTTAGCGAAAGTCATTCTGCACGGTCTCGAAGGCCCAATCAAAGTAAATGGAGTTCACTTCAAAGCTGCGCAAGCTATGCCGAAGTTTGTCCAGCGCACTGACCTGACGGATGAAGACTTAGCATGCGTTATGACCTATCTTCGTTATATGAAAGGCAACAAAGGCGGCGTCGTGAAAGCAGAGCTGGTCAAAAAAGTGAGAACCGAGACAAAAGGCCGGACCAAGAATTATACGCAAGCCGAGTTGATGAAATAGTTACCTAGGTTTATTACCCTATGCTAGATATTAGGCTGTAGGACTTTGTCTCAAAGGCATAAAAAACCACCTGCTCGTAAGCTGGTGGTAAAATATTGACCAATAGGCTGATTAGGGTTCCCAGCGCTCGATCTTATTGTTGAGCCACTTGATCCACGCAGGGTGGGTGTTGAGGCATGGGATAAGCTCGAATTCTTCACCACCAAGGCTAAGAAATTGCTCTTTGCCTTCCATCGCGATTTCTTCCAGAGTTTCGAGGCAATCTGTGATGAATGCTGGACAGATGACTTTAAGCTTTTTGACCCCTTCTTTAGCGAGGCGCTCGATTTCAAAGTCAGTGTAGGGTTTGAGCCATGGATCTTTGAGAAGACGAGATTGGAATGAGATTGTGACATCGTCATGGTGCAGACCTCCTTTTGCCATCAGCGCATAGGCTGCAGCATAGCATTGGTGACTGTAGCAGGTAGCGTGGGCTGGATGTGGTGTGGTGCAGCAGTCCTTTGTCTTGAGGCAATGGGCGTGAGACGGGTCAGTTTTCTGGACGTGGCGCTGGGGTATGCCGTGGAAGGACATCATCAAGTGCGCTCCAGATCCTTCGTAGCTGGGTCGGATGGATTCCCAGAGAGCGTCGATGTACTCAGGGTCTTTGTAAAATGGCTGAACTAGGACAGTATTGATCTCTGCCATTCCTTGCGCACGCAGCTGTTCCATCAGCTCCACCACTGCGGATTCATAGCTAGACATCGCATACTGAGGGTATAGCGGGATGATCATTAGGTCGTCGATACCATCTTTTTTCATTTCGGCGACGATCGACTCGGTCGATGGATTACCGTAGCGCATGCCTAGGTAGATGGGTGTGTCCGTGTTCTCCTGTACCAGCTTTTGCTGCGCGACACTGGTGACGACGAGAGGTGATCCTTCATCGGTCCAGATCTTGTCGTAGGCTTCGCCAGCTTGCTTCGGGCGTCTTGGCAAGATGATAAGCTTAAGCAAGAGTTTACGAAAAATCGGGTTCAGATCGAGTACGCGATCGTCTGAGAGAAATTGGTCTAGATAGGTTCGAACGTCCTCGAAGCTAGTCGAGTCTGGGGAACCTAAATTGAGAATAATGACGCCTTTTTTTGCCATAATATGTGAGTGATTTTAAAAACGTTGAACGCCTTTTAGTTTTGTTAGCTTTTATGATCTACGGTTGAATTTGCTATTTCGCAAATTGTTAGGAAGAAATTTTCTCGGTGAGTTTGATGCCGCTGATGATGCAGTCGCCGACAGAGATGCCTCCGCGGTAATTTCCTGCAAAATGGATACCCGAGAACTTGCGTTCGCATTGTTCGAGTTGCTCAAGGATCGAGCTGTATCCTATATTGACCTGCGGTATCGCTTTTTCCCACCGTACTAGGCTGCTGAAGACTGGACTGCCATCGATGCCTAGGAGGCGGCGGAGTTCGTCCATGGTTGAAGCTTTCATAGCGCTCTCACTCATTTTCCCGTATTCGGGAGTCCGAGTCCCGCCAAGCATGATGTTGATGGCGACACAGTCGTCTGGAGCTCTGCCCGGGAAGAGGGTGGAAGTGAAGAGAGCACCAAGGATCTTAGACTTTTCGTTGAGCGCATTGAGCATGCCGAAGCCGTCTAGCGGATGTTTCACCTGGCTGCGGTTGAACCCTAACATCATGCTGGCTACTGGTGGGTAGTCGAGATGGGGGACCCTGGAAACAGCATCGAGAACTTTCTCCTCAAGCGGTAGATCTTCTAATTTGTGCGCAGGCACAGTGATGATGATGTCGTTAAAGCTGCCTTGGCCAATAGTTCCATTTTCACCTTTCCAGTCGACGTGCCAGCGCTTGGTTTTCTTGTGGTAAGTAATACCACCAATCTTGGTGTCGAGGAATAGGGTGCCTTCTTCGAGGATTGTGGCGATCCCCTTGGGCAGAGATTCCATGCCACCCTTGAAAGAGATGATTTGGCGTTTTGCCAACCGGTTCGTGTCGCCCTTTCCTTGTTTGATTTCGCGGGCTGTCTTGAGCATCCCTTTGAAAAGTGATCCATGGAAAGGGCGACAC
>Ga0233404_10000191_pt1 | contig 16242 bp, 11 predicted proteins | sample Na_oxic_2_MG_FD_179861 | JGI IMG/M metagenome (GOLD analysis project Ga0233404, IMG submission 179861) | Seawater microbial communities from Saanich Inlet, British Columbia, Canada - Na_oxic_2_MG | ecosystem: Environmental > Aquatic > Marine > Inlet | place: Canada: British Columbia | collected...
TTCGGTCTTAAGTTCCATATTTTGCAAGGGTTAAAAGAAAGAGGAAATTAATTTTAAGTTAAACGAATTAATTATACCAATTCTTTCACTACCGGTTGGAACACTTGATTTAGATTGGAGTAAATAATAAGCAATTATTTATTAATAATATTAAATGAACATTAAAAATTAATATGAAAATAAATATTTAAAATATTTGTGTTTAAAAATTTAATAGTGTAGTATTTTCTGTCAATTACTCAAATAATATTCGGTCTTAAGTTCCATATTTTGCAAGGGTTAAAAGAAAGAGGAAATTAATTTTAAGTTAAACGAATTAATTATACCAATTCTTTCACTACCGGTTGGAACACTTGATTTAGATTGGAGTAAATAAATTTAAGCAATTATTTATTAATAATATTAAATGAACATTAAAAATTAATATGAAAATAAATATTTAAAATATTTGTGTTTAAAAATTTAATAGTGTAGTATTTTCTGCCAATTACTCAAGTAATATTCGGTCTTAAGTACAACATATCTGGGGAATGACCTGATTGGTGAGTGAAAGCTGTTTTATTATCATGATCAAATCTTTAAAAATCGTAACTACTCAGGCCCAAAAAAAAGAAGGCCACTTTAATCAGATTTGATCAAAGTGGCCTTAATTATGCGGAGGGAATAAATGGGTTCCCACCGAATGCATCCTTTATTGCTTTGAAAATATTCACGGCATTCTTACGAGCTGTAGAAATATAGGCACGGGCACGCCCAAACTGTTCAGCCCCCTCCTCAGTTCTGAAACAACCGGATACTTTTTGTTTGACTTTCATCATACGCACGTCCCGCTCCGCTTGATTATTATCAAACGGTACCGATGGGTCGTACATAAAAGCCAATACCTGTGATTTGAAATCCTTCAACCGGATTAACAAATTGAATGGTGGGGTTTGTTTGGTGCGCCCCCTTTTTTTATCCTCCCCTACTTTTGGCGGTTCCCGGGGATTAACGTCAAAACCTTGTTTGACAATTTCGTCATACCGTTTTTCAAACGTTTGAAGTTGTGAAGGCGGCAATAAGGAGGCCGGCTCCGTCGTTTTTTCAACCTTGGCCTTTATCTCAAGCAATAATGTACTCATGGAAGCAGCCCAAGATTGCTGATATTGCTTTTCAATATATTTAAGCTCTCTGAGATGATGAGCATTACATAAGGCGTGGCGACAATTTTCGTATTTGAAATAAGGTTTCCAGTGATCATGCACCGCCGTACCAGAAAATTCCGTTAAAATGCCGGCATCATCGATGGCATCAGTACCTCGTTTGGCATGGATATCATAATAAGTCAGTCGATCCGTTGAGGCGACATGCAACCAGTGTAGTTTGCCTTTGACACGCAAACCGGATTCATCAAAGTTCACAACGGTAGATTGTTTTAGCTGGGCTGAAACCGCATCAATCGCCGGGCCAACCTGTTCTGATAGTTCAGAACTCGCGTTAAGTACCGTCGCTTCGGATATACGATGGGAAACTAAGTCTTCAAAAATCTGCGTGGTACGTTCTATTGGTATGAAATGTTGGTTCGTAAAATAACTGGCCCAAGTTTTAACACCATTGCCATATTGGACCGTTTGTTTCACATCATTTGGGAATTGGCCACGATTTTTGGCACCGCATTCGGGACAGATTTTAATTTCAGCACGATGGGCTGTGACCTCAATATGTATTGCGGGGATATCAAAAACCTGTCGCTCTTCATGCGCTTGTGGCTCAATATCGAACAATTTCGCAGAACACTGTTCACACTGCAGGACCTCATGAATTTCCATGCGAGCCGGACTTTCAGAGGCAGTTAACGTATGTCCTTCATGTCCCTTTTGGCCACCGTTGGGTCTTTGTCCAACGGGTCTCAAACTCTCGGTACGTTTTACTTTTCCATACCCATCACTTGATGGTGGTTTACTACTGTTATGACTATTTTTAGACAAACGGGCCTCTAGCTCCTTCAACGCTTCCGCTTGTTTTTCAAATTGCCGGGCGAGGTCAGACACTTGTTGGCCCATAGTGGCGAACAACTGCACAACGGCAGCCTCCCCACGTATAAAGGTTTGGTGTATTTCAGCCTCGCTCGGCATTTGAATATTCATGGTGGTCAATATAAAATAATCGGCTCGTTTTTGCAACTATCAAAGGTCAATTTTCAGACAAGGTTTCTAATGAAAATTTTTCAATAAAAATGGGAGGGACATTTTAACTTTTATTTTTTGGAAAATCTATCAAAAATGTAACCCCTTTTTTTCGGGGCTGAGTAGTTACTAAAAATCTAAATAACCAGCAAGAATGTATAGCTAAGGAATGTGCATAAAATAACTAGCAGCCTGTCGGAGAATACAGCTAAGTTATTGTTTTTAACAATTGCTTTAACTAATAATCAATGAGTTAGCGATTAATCCGACAGGCTGCTAGGGCAACCAAATCAGCGTGCCCCTACAAGATATGGATTTCGTAGGGGTAATCCCTTGTGGTTACCCCAAAGTTGTCGAAGTTATTACATGCACGTTCCTAAGAAGATTAATCTCGAAATACTTCACAATCTATCCGGTCAATTTCCAGAGCCATTGTACTAAATGAGACACGAACATATTTTTGCGAATTTCACTGATAAGATGACAAATAAACAATGAGATAAAAGTCTGTTTTTTTATAAGTCATTGAAAGTATTGGAATCAAAAAAATTCTCCGGAGTTTTCAGTATAAATCACATCATTGCAAAACAGTTATATGAGAAAACACGACTCCATCATGCTTATATTGAGTCAGTTATCCGGTTTGCTTTCCGCAATTATTATTTTTCTTATTTTTGTTTTTCTTATTTTTGAAATGCTACCCCTTTTGATGCGAGTTGATCTACTACAATTTGTCAATTCCAACTGGTCTCCTAGTAACGGTAGTTATGGCTTATGGCCTATGGTGGCCGGCTCAATATGGGTTGTTGTCGGGGCTGTTGCTATTGCGGCTCCATTGGGAATTGCAGTAGCGATTTTTAATGTTTGGTATGCTCCATATATCATATCGTCCATATTACAAGTGGTGTTAGCATTACTTGCCGGAATCCCTTCAGTCGTATTTGGATTGTGGGGACTACAGGTACTAGTTCCCAAAATAAATATTGTCCAACCACCCGGTCTTTCAGTTTTAGCCGGAATTTTTATCTTGGCAATCATGATTTTACCAACTGCGGCATTACTATCAGATGCAACATTACGTAGTTTACCGAAGTCTTATATGCAAGGAGCAATGGCATTAGGAATAGGACGCTGGGCTGCAATCCGTCATATATTGCTTCCAGCAGCATCTACAAATTTAATCGGTGCAATTGTATTGCAAGTTGGACGAGCAATTGGCGAAACTATGGCGGTTTTGATGGTGATGGGCAATGCTTTGCAAATACCAACCGATATTTTTGATCCAGCGCGTACCCTTACATCACACATGGCTTTAGAAATGGCTTATGCTTCCGGCGATCATCGACGTGCCCTTTTTTTAACCGGTTTTTTAATCCTTTTGATAGTGACCACGCTAGTTTTATTTTCAGTTTGGCTTGGGCGACGGCAAAACTATGAAAATAGGTAATGTCAAGGAAAAAATTGCCACTTTATTCTTTTGGATTACGAGCTTAGCAGTCATTGTTGTACTTCTTTTGATTGTGGGTGATTTGCTCATAAAAGGATATGCCCTACTTTCCATAGACTACTTTATCCAACCGCCAAGACAAGCTGGGCTTTCAGGGGGAATTAGCTCATTGTTAGTGGGCACTATGGTTTTAGTAGTTTTGGCAATAATGATAGCATTTCCCATCAGTTTGGGAACCGCTATTCTACTTCAGCAATTCAGCCAAAAATATCATCACTTTACCAATTTTATACGAATTAGTTTAGACGTTTTAGCCGGGGTTCCTTCAATCGTGTTTGGGCTTTTTGGGTTAAAATTGTTTTCTGAGGTTTTAGGTTTGGGGTGGTCTATTTTATCGGGTAGTTTAACCCTCACATGTATGATTTTGCCATTAACTATTATTGGTACAGAGCAGGGCCTACGCTCAGCATCATGTAAATACGGTTGCTGTTGTGAAGCCCTCAGCGTTAGTCAATGGGGAGCATTGTGGAATGTGTTATTGCCCGCTGCGGCTCCAAGTATTTTAGCTGGTTTGCTGTTAGCCCTTGGGCGATGCTTTGCTGAAAGTGCCGCCGTTATGTTTACGGCTGGAGCTGTAACCCAAATGCCTACTTCAATTTTTGATTCTAGTAGGGCATTAGCTTATCATATTTACATAATGGCAATTGAGGTTCCAGGAGGAACTCCACACGCTTATACTGCATCATTAGTATTGGTAGTCCTAATTACCGGGATTAATATAATAGTCAATTTAGTGACTTATTACCTTCTCAAGAGAAATGTGCAAGAATAAAAATAGTTTACTTGATAAAGGTATTGTTGAAAACTTAGTTTCTATCCTATAGAATCCGTTTTTCATTTAAATATGGATACTAAACAATATGGCAACTGAAACATCAGTACTTGCAGCCCCAAGTGGTGGAGCAATTAAAACGTTTGTTGCTTCTCACCCAATTACTATAGCAATTGTTGGTGGTGCATTAGTTGGTGTTGGGGCTTACTGGTTAATGAATAAATACTTCTACAAGAAGGAAGAGCCAGCTGCGGCTTAGTATGATTATGAAATACAGCACCTTTTAAAGGTAGTCGATTATTTGTTTATAAATTAAATTTTGATAATTACATAAAATGGTAATCTTAAGGTAACTCCTAAAAAATAGATTTGTCCGTAAATAAATTTTGACTCAATAGAAACTAGTAGAGCATTAGCTTATCATATTTATATAATGGCAATTGAGATTCTCGGAGGAACTCCACACGCTTATACTGCATCATTAGTATTGGTAGTCCTAATTACCGGGATTAATATAATAGTCAATTTAGTGACTTATTACTTTCTCAAGAGAAATGTACAAGAGTAAAAATAAATAGTTTACTTGATAAAGGTATTGTTGACAACTTAGTTTCTATCCTATAGAATCCGTTTTTCATTTAAATATGGAGACTAAACAATATGGCAACTGAAACATCAGTACTTGCAGCCCCAAGTGGTTGCGCAATTAAAACGTTTGTTGCTTCTCACCCAATTACTATAGCAATTGTTGGTGGTGCACTAGTTGGTGTTGGTGCTTACTGGTTAATGAATAAATAACTTCTACAAGATTACAAGAGATCAAAAGGGATAAAATGTTGTCCAAATTATTTAAGACTAGTATGTCATTTATCGAACAAAAGGATGGTATTGGTTCAAGTTCTCTTCAGCAAATGACAATCCAGCAACCAACAAAATATGAGCATCACAAACCTAAATTATCACTTAAAAAACTCTCAATTTGTTATAATGGGGTGTGTGTAGTAAAGGAGGTTAGCTTTTGTGCTCATGAGCGGCGTATTACTGCACTGATTGGCCCCTCAGGAAGTGGTAAGAGTACTTGTCTCACCGCTATTAATAGACTAACAGATTTTATCCCCGGTACAAGTGTTAGTGGCCAAGTGATTTTTGATAATATGGACATTCTTGACAAGAGTACTGATGTTACTTGGTTGCGAAGGAATGTTGGGATGGTTTTTCAAAAAGCTAATCCATTTCCTCTATCTATTGAAAAGAATATTAGTTTTCCTTTGCGGGAGCACGGATACCGCGATCGGAAACTCATTCGTAAAAAAGTTAAAAGCTCTCTGCAAGCGGTCAGCTTGTGGGACGAGGTAAAAGACAGACTAAATCATCCAGCTCTACGCCTATCTGGTGGGCAACAACAGCGTTTATGCATCGCTCGTGCGATTGCCTTGGAACCACAGTTTATTCTTCTGGATGAACCAACTAGTGCGCTGGACCCAAAATCATCAGCCTATGTTGAGAAACTTATTTGTGACCTAGCGCAAAAATATACCGTCATTATTGTTACCCATAACTTGCAACAAGCCCGTCGTATTGCTGATTATACGGCTTTTCTTGATTGTAAATCCGGCCCCGGCCAATTAGTCGAGTTTGGTTCAACTGAACAAATCTTTGAAAATCCTAAAGACTCTCGTACATACGACTATATTTGTGGTAAATTTGGATAAATAAGAAGTTCAGAATTTATTGAATAATAAGAAGTTTGCTACCAATAGAATCGGTTAAATTCAAGAAATTTTTTACCGAGTATATAAATATTTATGGAATCTTACATTAAGCCTTTGACTAAGAGAAACCCGGAGCCTTTTTCGGCTCGGATACCCGGTTCAAAATCTTATACCAATCGGGCACTGCTATTGGGTGCACAAAGGATGGGAACCACCGAGATAGTTGGGGCATTACAAAGCCAAGATACTATTTACCTTGGAGAAGCTTTGAATCAATTTGGTGGATTAGAAGTGACAAAAACTGCTAATAGTTTTCTTATCAACCGAACTGCTAAGGTTTTACAAGCTCCCGAAAAAGAACTTTACTTTGGAGGAGCTGGTACGCCATCGCGTCTTATGCTTTCCTTTGCTGTTTCTGCTCAAGGCTCAAGTGTCATAACTGGAAATTCCAGACTTTGTGAACGGCCAATGAGGCATTTGCTGCAAGCATTTGATAGGATAGGAGTAAAGTATGAATGCTTAGGTTCTCACGGCTGTTTACCAGTACGTGTAACCGGTGGACCAGTGGAAACCAATGTTTGGCCTATTGATGGGAGTGTTTCTTCCCAATTTGTCACTTCTTTATTGATTTTTGCTGCTCAACAAAATGGCCCAACCACTGTTAATGTCGTTGACAAACTTGTATCAGAGCCGTACATTGAAATGACATTGAAGATGATGCAAGATTATGGGATTAAGTGTGAACATAAAAAATTGCGTGAATTTGTAATTTATCCAGGTCAAGTAAACAAAGATAAAATCATCATAGAGGTTGATGCCTCCGGTATGTCTTACTTTTTAGCAGCTGCTCCTTTGACCAATTCGCGGGTTCGCATTCCGGGTATTAGTTTAAATAGTGCGCAAGGTGATGTGGGGCTTGCGCGTGCATTTGAGAAAATGGGCTGTCGTTTGGAAACTGGTGATAATCATATTTTGCTGGATGGGACTGATGCGGTTTTAAGCGGGATAGATATTGATATGGAAAGAATGCCGGATGTGGTTTTAACTTTGGCAGCAATAGCTTGGTTAGCCAAAACTCCCACCCATATCACAAACATCGCTAATCTCAGGGTGAAAGAGTGTGATCGGATTCATGCCGCCTCTGCTGAGTTACAACGTTTGGGAGTCAAAGTAGATGAAGGCCCAGATAATTTAAAAATCTATCCAGCTAAATCGGTAAAATCTTGCTTGATTAATACCTATGATGACCACCGTGTAGCTATGGCATTCGGTTTATTGAAACTTCTGTATGATGGTATCGAAATCGAAGAACCTGAATGTGTGAGCAAATCTTTTCCTAATTTTTGGCAAGAACTAGCCCGTTTTTATGATCATCATGAAATGAATTAAATAAAGTACCAAATGCAAGCTGGGTAAAGCAATAGCAAAACTCAGCATTTTTAACTTTAAAATAAATATGTTACATAATCAACAACCAAGAGTAGAATCAAAAAAAATTCAAGCAATCTTTTTTGATTTCGATGGTGTGATTCTTGAGTCTGTTAACATTAAATTTTATGCCTTTCAAAAGTTGTTTAAAAATCGGCACCCTTCATATCCCTATAAAAGTAGTGAACAGTTGTTTCGGGAATGGAACGAAGTGGATTTCCCGAAACGAAAGCCAAATGTGGGTTTCGGGAAAGCAGCGAAGCGCAATGAACGAAACAACTGTCAACTACTTTTGATGGGTGCCTAAAAATCAGCAAAAATGTCTGGATGAAATTATTCTGTTTCACCAACAAAATAGAGGAATGGCACGTTTAGAAAAATTTACCTATATCTACGAAAATATATTAGGTAAAAAACTTTCTCAAAACGAATCTAATAAACTTAACGAAGAATTTTTAAGCTTGGTATATCATCAAATTTTAAAATGTCCTTTTGTACCCGGTGCTAAAGAAGTTTTGCAACAATATTTTTCGCAAATACCTCTATTCATTATTTCTAACACCACCTCATGCTGAATTATACAAAATTGTTGAAGCAAGAGAGATTACTCAATATTTCCAAGGTATATATGGTTCTCCAACTTCAAAAAATGAGTGGATAAAATTTCTTATGAAAGAACATAATTTTACCCCTTGCCAGACAGTATTCATTGGAGATATGAGTTCTTGATTATCAGGCCGCAAAAGAAAATAATTTCCAGTTTGTGGGCTACTCTATGCACAGAACGATTTAAGTATTTGATTTTTAATGATTTTAAAATTGGAGGTTAAATCCAATAATTTCTTTAAAATCAATGAATTATATAAATTATCAGCCACTTGTGTGCATAGAGTAGGTTTGTGGGGAGGATACGTGATGAAGCTAATGATGTTTTCAAGGCAGAATTAGTTGAGCATAAAATTAAAAACTTGTTAGAATTAAACGATTATATATCAAAGAAAAAAATGAAATCACTGTTACTTATCTTAGATGGAATGGGGTATTCTACTACAAAATTGGGCAATGCAGTGACGGTTGAAACGATGCCTTTTTTATTTAGCTTATTTAACAAAGAAGGTTTTGCCATACTTGAAGCTTCTGAGACTGCTGTTGGTTTGGAAGAAGGACAATCAGGCAATTCTGAAATTGGTCATTTAACCATTGGGGCTGGGCGCAAAATACTTTCAACATTGCTTTCGATTAACCAAGCTTATGAGGACTTATCTTGGCAAAAAAATCCTCTTTGGCAAGATGTCGCTCAAAATGGTAGACTACATTTAGTTGGGCTTCTTTCTGATGCGGGGGTACATGGACATTGGCGTTCAATTGTGCAGACGGCTACTCTTGCAACAAAAGCTGGAGTCAGCGAGATAATTATTCATCTTGCTTTAGATGGAGTTGATTCCCAAGGTGGCAGTGCTCCAGATTTGCTTTCCCAATTGCAACAACGCATTGCTGCTCTTACCAATGTCAAAATAGGCTGTGTTATGGGGCGCAAGTGGGCTTCTGATAGTAGTGGCAACATTGAACTCAGTCGCTTTTTTGTTGAACATCTAAAAGGTAAAGTTGCTAACATTGCTCCGTTTAGCTTGGAAAAACTGCAACAACATTTACAAACATCTGGGATTGAAGCAGATTTTCCTTGCCATCTTTACCCGAATGGACACTTTATTGCCGATGGTGAAGGTGTTATGATAACTAATCACCGGGTAGACCGTACCAGACAAATTACGAAGATTTTCAGTGAAAACAATCGGCTTTACTCATTGGTTGAAATAGATGACATTGTACCTAAGCAGCAGGTATTTTTTCCTCTCCAACCTCTTGAGTTCGGTTTAGGATTTGAATTAAAGCGACTAGGTATTACTAATGTCCGAATTTCTGAACGCTGCAAATTCCCTCATGTGACTTACTTCTTAAATGGGTTTAATTCTGAACTTGGTGAAGAGGCAATTTGTATACCATCAATTCCAGAAGCTTCTATAAAAGATCACCCGGAAATGTCAATCCAAACAGTGACTGAAACCATAATTACTGCCCTTAAAAATCCCAAAAATAAAGCAATTATTGCCAATATACCTAATCTGGATCAAGTAGGACATAGAGCAAAACTTGAACTTTCTATCCAAGCGGCTAAATACGTAGATGATGCTGTACGCCACATTTATTCAATTTGCGCAGAATTGGGTTGGACCCTTATTGTTACTGCTGATCATGGCAATGCTGACGTTATGATTGACCAAGCTGGTAAGCCAATTGGTTCACATTCCAAAAATCCAGTTCCATTAGCGGTGCTTAATACAGCACCGTCTAAGTTTAAACTTATTCGTGAGCATGGCACCCTTGCCAATATCGCCGCAACATTGATGACGACCCTTGGTTTAACCCCACCTGCTGCAATGGAACCAAGTTTAGTTGCTAATGCTTAATTATGAATTATGAATTATGAATGATAAAAGCATTCAAGATTTATTTATACTAATCACCAATCATTTCTATAAATATTTTCACGGATTTGATTTCCGTTCAGTATAAGTACTGAAGTACAAGTTATTAAAAATTAAGATGAGCAAGAAAAAGCCCTTGCCCACCCTACATTATTTTTCGGTTCATAATTGAGACAGACTTATGCTTAAGTACTTAATCAATTTAGTCGTTAATTATTATTCACAATTGGCAAATTATGGCATCTAAATACTTACATATAGGACTTACGCATTGACAGGCTAATTTTTTTATGTCTCCTTTCAAATACAAGGTATTATAAATTTGAGATGAATCGTTTTTGTTTGGGCCATTTTGGCAAATTCAGCCGTGGACCAAATTTTCATAACTATATGAAAGTTATCATGAAAACAAAAAATTGAGTTTGTCAATGCGTAAGTCCTAACATATTGTTTAAATTATGGCAAAGAATATAGAACTATCTCGACGGCGATTTCTACAAATTAGTGGAGTTGGAGTAGGTTGTTTAGTTACCAATGTGACACCGGCATCTCAACAAATAGGTAGTACAACGTTACCCTATTCCCCTATTTCAATTGCATTGGCAAGTCAATTAAAAGATAATGTTCCAGCAACATTTAACTTTCCGGATCACTCTTCTCCGTGTATTCTTATTAAATTTGGTCAGAAGGTTCCCAGTGGTGTGGGGCCACAACAGGATATAGTTGCTTTCAGTAACCTCTGTACTCACATGGGTTGTCCGCTTACTTACGAACAGAAAACTCGTGTATTTAAATGTAGTTGCCATTTTACTATGTTTGATGCTGAAATGGGGGGACAGATGACTTGCGGTCAAGCAACGGAAAAGTTACCGCAAATTATTTTGGAATATAATTCCAATGATGATAGCATTAAAGCTATAGCGGTTAAGGGGTTAATTTATGGTCGCCAAGCTAATGTATTATAGGATAAAATAAAGATGACGGTTTATAATGATAGGATACCATTGCCACCAGTTCCGGCGGAAAAAACTCAAATGGTATGTCATTTCTGTATCGTGGGCTGTGGTTATCATGTTTACAAATGGCCAGAAAATCAGGAAGGTGGTCGTGCTCCAGATCAAAATGCGTTAGGTTTAGATTTTCGCAAGCAATTGCCCCCTTTAGCTGTAACCATGACTCCAACTATGCACAATGTTATTACCGGTAAACGTGGAGAGCGATATAATATCCTGATTTTGCCAGATAAAAACTGCGTTGTTAATCAAGGACTTGGTTCCGTACGCGGCAGCCAAATGGCTTCTTACATGTACACCTCAGATGGTATTGGGAAAAACCGCCTTCTCCATCCGTATCTATTTAATGGAAGCCAGTTGCTTCCTACAAATTGGAAAAACGCGCTAGCATTATACGCGGGATTAACTAAAAAAATTCTTGATAAAGACGGGCCAGAAGAACTGTTTTTCAATGCCTTTGATCATGGTGGTGCTGGTGGTGGTTTTGAAAATACTTGGGGAACTGGCAAATTAATGTTTACTGCCTTAAAAACCCCGATGGTACGCATTCATAATCGCCCAGCTTACAATTCAGAATGTCATGCCAGCAGAGATATGGGCATTAGTGAATTAAACAACGCTTATGAAGATGCCGAATATGCGGATGTGTTGATGTGTATTGGTGCTAATCCTTATGAAACCCAAACCAATTATTTTCTAGCTCACTGGTTACCAAATTTACAAGGTATTAGTGTGGAAAAAAAGAAAATTCAGTTTGAGCAGCAAGAAACCTTTGGCAAATGTAAAATAATTGTTGTTGATCCACGCCGTACCCCAACGATCGCCATTGCTGAACAGGTTGCCGGCAAAAATAATGTGTTACATTTGGATATTCAACCCGGGACTGATATTGCTTTATTTAATGGTTTGTTTACCTACGTAGTGGAAAAAAGCTGGCTTGATCAAGATTTTATTAATAATCACACGGTAAACTTTACGCAAGTGGTTAAAACTAACCATTTATCATTAGAAGAATGTAGCCAAATCACTGGCGTATCCATTGCGAAATTGCAACAAGCGGCCCAATGGGCTTACCAACCAAAAACTTCGGGCCATCTACCTCGTACTATGCATGCTTATGAAAAAGGCATTATTTGGGGGAATGATAATTACCTAATCCAATCAGCACTAGTTAATTTAGTTTTAGCAACTCATAATGTTGGACGAGTTGGTACTGGTGTGGTGCGCATGGGGGGGCATCAGGAAGGTTATACGCGCCCGCCTTATCCGGGTAATAAAAAGATTTACCGTAACTACTCAGGCCCAAAAAAAAGAAGGCCACTTTAATCAGATTTGATCAAAGTGGCCTTAATTATGCGGAGGGAATAAATGGGTTCCCACCGAATGCATCCTTTATTGCTTTGAAAATATTCACGGCATTCTTACGAGCTGTAGAAATATAGGCACGGGCACGCCCAAACTGTTCAGCCCCCTCCTCAGTTCTGAAACAACCGGATACTTTTTGTTTGACTTTCATCATACGCACGTCCCGCTCCGCTTGATTATTATCAAACGGTACCGATGGGTCGTACATAAAAGCCAATACCTGTGATTTGAAATCCTTCAACCGGATTAACAAATTGAATGGTGGGGTTTGTTTGGTGCGCCCCCTTTTTTTATCCTCCCCTACTTTTGGCGGTTCCCGGGGATTAACGTCAAAACCTTGTTTGACAATTTCGTCATACCGTTTTTCAAACGTTTGAAGTTGTGAAGGCGGCAATAAGGAGGCCGGCTCCGTCGTTTTTTCAACCTTGGCCTTTATCTCAAGCAATAATGTACTCATGGAAGCAGCCCAAGATTGCTGATATTGCTTTTCAATATATTTAAGCTCTCTGAGATGATGAGCATTACATAAGGCGTGGCGACAATTTTCGTATTTGAAATAAGGTTTCCAGTGATCATGCACCGCCGTACCAGAAAATTCCGTTAAAATGCCGGCATCATCGATGGCATCAGTACCTCGTTTGGCATGGATATCATAATAAGTCAGTCGATCCGTTGAGGCGACATGCAACCAGTGTAGTTTGCCTTTGACACGCAAACCGGATTCATCAAAGTTCACAACGGTAGATTGTTTTAGCTGGGCTGAAACCGCATCAATCGCCGGGCCAACCTGTTCTGATAGTTCAGAACTCGCGTTAAGTACCGTCGCTTCGGATATACGATGGGAAACTAAGTCTTCAAAAATCTGCGTGGTACGTTCTATTGGTATGAAATGTTGGTTCGTAAAATAACTGGCCCAAGTTTTAACACCATTGCCATATTGGACCGTTTGTTTCACATCATTTGGGAATTGGCCACGATTTTTGGCACCGCATTCGGGACAGATTTTAATTTCAGCACGATGGGCTGTGACCTCAATATGTATTGCGGGGATATCAAAAACCTGTCGCTCTTCATGCGCTTGTGGCTCAATATCGAACAATTTCGCAGAACACTGTTCACACTGCAGGACCTCATGAATTTCCATGCGAGCCGGACTTTCAGAGGCAGTTAACGTATGTCCTTCATGTCCCTTTTGGCCACCGTTGGGTCTTTGTCCAACGGGTCTCAAACTCTCGGTACGTTTTACTTTTCCATACCCATCACTTGATGGTGGTTTACTACTGTTATGACTATTTTTAGACAAACGGGCCTCTAGCTCCTTCAACGCTTCCGCTTGTTTTTCAAATTGCCGGGCGAGGTCAGACACTTGTTGGCCCATAGTGGCGAACAACTGCACAACGGCAGCCTCCCCACGTATAAAGGTTTGGTGTATTTCAGCCTCGCTCGGCATTTGAATATTCATGGTGGTCAATATAAAATAATCGGCTCGTTTTTGCAACTATCAAAGGTCAATTTTCAGACAAGGTTTCTAATGAAAATTTTTCAATAAAAATGGGAGGGACATTTTAACTTTTATTTTTTGGAAAATCTATCAAAAATGTAACCCCTTTTTTTCGGGGCTGAGTAGTTACTAAAAATCTAAATAACCAGCAAGAATGTATAGCTAAGGAATGTGCATAAAATAACTAGCAGCCTGTCGGAGAATACAGCTAAGTTATTGTTTTTAACAATTGCTTTAACTAATAATCAATGAGTTAGCGATTAATCCGACAGGCTGCTAGGGCAACCAAATCAGCGTGCCCCTACAAGATATGGATTTCGTAGGGGTAATCCCTTGTGGTTACCCCAAAGTTGTCGAAGTTATTACATGCACGTTCCTAAGAAGATTAATCTCGAAATACTTCACAATCTATCCGGTCAATTTCCAGAGCCATTGTACTAAATGAGACACGAACATATTTTTGCGAATTTCACTGATAAGATGACAAATAAACAATGAGATAAAAGTCTGTTTTTTTATAAGTCATTGAAAGTATTGGAATCAAAAAAATTCTCCGGAGTTTTCAGTATAAATCACATCATTGCAAAACAGTTATATGAGAAAACACGACTCCATCATGCTTATATTGAGTCAGTTATCCGGTTTGCTTTCCGCAATTATTATTTTTCTTATTTTTGTTTTTCTTATTTTTGAAATGCTACCCCTTTTGATGCGAGTTGATCTACTACAATTTGTCAATTCCAACTGGTCTCCTAGTAACGGTAGTTATGGCTTATGGCCTATGGTGGCCGGCTCAATATGGGTTGTTGTCGGGGCTGTTGCTATTGCGGCTCCATTGGGAATTGCAGTAGCGATTTTTAATGTTTGGTATGCTCCATATATCATATCGTCCATATTACAAGTGGTGTTAGCATTACTTGCCGGAATCCCTTCAGTCGTATTTGGATTGTGGGGACTACAGGTACTAGTTCCCAAAATAAATATTGTCCAACCACCCGGTCTTTCAGTTTTAGCCGGAATTTTTATCTTGGCAATCATGATTTTACCAACTGCGGCATTACTATCAGATGCAACATTACGTAGTTTACCGAAGTCTTATATGCAAGGAGCAATGGCATTAGGAATAGGACGCTGGGCTGCAATCCGTCATATATTGCTTCCAGCAGCATCTACAAATTTAATCGGTGCAATTGTATTGCAAGTTGGACGAGCAATTGGCGAAACTATGGCGGTTTTGATGGTGATGGGCAATGCTTTGCAAATACCAACCGATATTTTTGATCCAGCGCGTACCCTTACATCACACATGGCTTTAGAAATGGCTTATGCTTCCGGCGATCATCGACGTGCCCTTTTTTTAACCGGTTTTTTAATCCTTTTGATAGTGACCACGCTAGTTTTATTTTCAGTTTGGCTTGGGCGACGGCAAAACTATGAAAATAGGTAATGTCAAGGAAAAAATTGCCACTTTATTCTTTTGGATTACGAGCTTAGCAGTCATTGTTGTACTTCTTTTGATTGTGGGTGATTTGCTCATAAAAGGATATGCCCTACTTTCCATAGACTACTTTATCCAACCGCCAAGACAAGCTGGGCTTTCAGGGGGAATTAGCTCATTGTTAGTGGGCACTATGGTTTTAGTAGTTTTGGCAATAATGATAGCATTTCCCATCAGTTTGGGAACCGCTATTCTACTTCAGCAATTCAGCCAAAAATATCATCACTTTACCAATTTTATACGAATTAGTTTAGACGTTTTAGCCGGGGTTCCTTCAATCGTGTTTGGGCTTTTTGGGTTAAAATTGTTTTCTGAGGTTTTAGGTTTGGGGTGGTCTATTTTATCGGGTAGTTTAACCCTCACATGTATGATTTTGCCATTAACTATTATTGGTACAGAGCAGGGCCTACGCTCAGCATCATGTAAATACGGTTGCTGTTGTGAAGCCCTCAGCGTTAGTCAATGGGGAGCATTGTGGAATGTGTTATTGCCCGCTGCGGCTCCAAGTATTTTAGCTGGTTTGCTGTTAGCCCTTGGGCGATGCTTTGCTGAAAGTGCCGCCGTTATGTTTACGGCTGGAGCTGTAACCCAAATGCCTACTTCAATTTTTGATTCTAGTAGGGCATTAGCTTATCATATTTACATAATGGCAATTGAGGTTCCAGGAGGAACTCCACACGCTTATACTGCATCATTAGTATTGGTAGTCCTAATTACCGGGATTAATATAATAGTCAATTTAGTGACTTATTACCTTCTCAAGAGAAATGTGCAAGAATAAAAATAGTTTACTTG
>Ga0233404_10000192_pt1 | contig 16239 bp, 6 predicted proteins | sample Na_oxic_2_MG_FD_179861 | JGI IMG/M metagenome (GOLD analysis project Ga0233404, IMG submission 179861) | Seawater microbial communities from Saanich Inlet, British Columbia, Canada - Na_oxic_2_MG | ecosystem: Environmental > Aquatic > Marine > Inlet | place: Canada: British Columbia | collected...
GACTTGCCAAACAAGTGAACCGGTTTGATCAGCAAATATCGGTGGTGATAATAAAATTAACACACTGAAACAAACATAATTTTTATATAACATACGCAAAACCTCCATTTCGCATCACGCCAAAAAAATGTAAAAGGCAGAAAAAATATGGCATCGTGTGCTAAGTATATCACCTTGATACGGATTTGGAATAATCATGGTGACATCTTTTTAAGCATAAGTACCTTAAAAATTTTGTAACAAAGGCAACCGCAAAGGGATTGTCCCTACATTTTATTGGAGATTGTAGGGGCAATCCTTTATGGTTGCCCTTTTTAAAAATAAAGAATCATGCTGAGTAGTTACAAAATTTTAAAATTCTTAATTAATTTACTAATTGCCAATAATTGTTAATCCAATTCTTAATTAACTTGACAATGTCACATTACCCAAGTCATGCCACTGGGTTTCCGCGAACAATCCTTCTTGCCCCAAAATAATGTGTTCAATGCCAATAGTGAACAGAACATTTTTGGCGTTAATTACTAACATATTGTTATTTAACATTTTTTAAAGTTTCAAAGAAATCCTATTTTTTCAAAAAATCGGATTTCTGAATCTGACAGTCCCTTATTTTTGGAAATCCTCAATGAAAGCCAAGATTTGTTTTCTCTTAAAACCTTTGGCGAGTTCTTGTAGTTTGCTGGCAAACGGTCGATATTTCTGATCTTTAGAATCAAGCTGTAAAGCTTGTTCCTTAATGCGTCGCATATTGCCCATTCTCGCCAACTTGTACAAAGCTTCCAATTCTTCGGCCGGTGGCGCTACCATTGGTGCAGACTTGGCTTTCTGGCTTTCTTCATCGCTTTCTAGCCCGATATCTTTGTAAATCCATTGAAGTTTGAGATGTTCAACCAGTAGGTTAGAGAGTTTATCCTCTTCAATGGGTTTGGGCAGAAAGGCATTACACCCGGCTATCCGGCTTTTTTCTTGATCCGCTTCAAAAACACTGGCGGAATTGGCAATGATTGGGGTGTTGTTGAACTCACTGCTTTGCCGTAAGATTTGGGCGGCTTCAAAACCGGTCATCACTGGCATGACTAAATCCATAAATATCATATCGGGTTGAATTTCTTGGGCGAGCGCAATGCCTTCTTGACCATTACTGGCTTCAACCACATTAAAATCCAGTAATTTCAACAGATTGAGTAAAATTTCTCGGTTTTGTTGGTTGTCATCGACTATCAAAAGGGTTCGCCGTTTTCCCCGATAACCAATGACTTGCTGTGTCTTTTGCCTAGCCTCCGCTTTGACATCAATGATGGGCAATGCGATTTCAAACCAAAAATTGCTCCCGAAGCCAAATTCGCTATTGACTTTGATTTCACCGCCCATCAATTCGACTAATTGACGGCTGATCGCTAAACCTAAGCCAGTACCTGCGGCCCGACGGCTGGTATCGCCTACCTGTTCAAAAGGCAGAAATATCTTGTCGAGTTGTTCGGGTGTCATCCCAACACCACTGTCTTCTACTTCAAAGCGGATGAGGGCTTGATTGTCAGTCATTTCATTGACGGTTGAGACGCGCAGCGTGACTTGGCCTTTATCTGTAAACTTAATGGCATTGCCCAGCAGATTGATTAAAACTTGCCGCAACCGTTTTTCATCTGCCTTTATGCCGGTCGGTAACTCACCCACGGCTTCATAACAGAAGTAAACATCTTTCTGTTCGGCTCTCATGCGGATAATGCCGGAAAGACTTTCTATAAAGCTTCCAAAATGGAGGGTTTCTGGATAAAGCTCTAGTTTACGCGCCTCAATTTTTGAGAGATCTAGGATATCGTTGATCAGCGTCAACAGATGGTTCCCACTCTGATAAATGGTATTCAAACCACTGACTTGAGACTCATCAAGATCCTTTCTTCGCTTAAGAATTTGGGCATAGCCCAAAATACCATTGAGCGGTGTCCGCAATTCGTGGCTCATGTTGGAGAGAAATTCGCTCTTGGCTTGATTGGCCACTTTAGCGGCTTCTTCAGCGCGTTGGCGTTCCACGATTTCCTGTTGCAGTTCATCGGTACGTTCGGCTACTTTATGTTCCAAATTATTGTACAATAAAGAATTTTCAATAGAAATCGCCATTTGCGAGGAGAGCATACTTAACACCTGTAACCGCTGCGGTGTAAACGCGCCTTCTGTCAAGTTGTTATCTAAATAGAGTATACCGGTAAGTTTACCTTGATTAAGCAACGGCATACCGAGGACCGACTTAGGATGTTGTTTAACAATGTATGCATCTTGGGTAAAATTACCTTCTTTAGTTGCATCAGACAAAACTACATTTTCTTGGGTACGGGCAACATAGTGAATGAGATTGGCTGACACCGACTCGCTTTCTTCAATCGCAAGAGATTGCAAGACCCTCACCTCATCAATCTCAACATGTCCTTCAGCTTCGATAAACCAATGGTTTTGTTGAGGAAGTAACAATAAACCTCTTTCTGCACCGGCATTTTCAATGACAATGTGCATCATGTTAGCTAACAATTTGCTTAACACAATTTCCCCAGATAACGTTTGCGAGGCTTTCATCACACTGTCTAAATCTAACCAACTAGAACTTGAGGTACGGGTTAGGGTCTGAGTGGAAGCCAAAATAGTTGAGGTACGGGTAAGTATGGTTGGCATAGCCAAGGTGTTTTTCTGGGCTAACCATTGGGGATAGCGTTCTTCTAAATCCTTCACTTTGGCCATTGCACCCCATTGTTGATAGCGATAGTGTGCTTCTTTCAGGTAGGTTTGAGCAAATTTCTCCATACTACGCCCTAAATAAAATTCAGCGGCTAATTCGTAGGCTAAAGCTTCTTCCTGGAGATATTCATTTTCTTTGGCCCCCGCAATGGCCTTTTCGTACAAGTCCATAGCCGTCAAATCTTGTTCTAAGACTCGTGCTTTCTCAGCTTCCACAAGATCGTACTTATGCTGAAAATTCATCGGGGCATGAAAAGCCCAAATTTTCATTTTCTCTTGATTGGCCGCGACGGTATCCAGATATTCTGCTTTTTCAGAATGCGGAACGGTGGCACACAATGCGAGGAGAGCCAAAGAATCGTAAAAATAGAGGGAAGCAACAGCCACCACTCCCGCTAGGAATTGCTCAATTTGTTTGGCTTGTGAAGCGTTGGTAACGGCACTGCTATAATCCTTAAACCCATAATTGAGCATACTTTTTGCCAGATAGGCACAAAAGAGAACCGTAAAGTTATTGGTTTGCTGTAATATGGGGAGCATTTTATCTTCATCAAATAAATCCCCGGTCAAACGCTGTTTATCCGGAGATTGTCCTCTCCAATTCAGAACTAACTGTCCCCATACCGAAACGTAGGACAAATGAAATTCCTGTTTCAGTTGCTGAATCAAATTAATACACTGTATGTATTGTTGAGTCACCTTGTCTAGGGGCACACCAGCCGACAAAACGAGGTTGCTACTATGGCTGATAGCACAATAACCGGCATATTCTAGATCTCCCGTTTCCAACCCCACTACAATGCTTTCCTGCAAAGGCTCTATCGTATCTTTGAGTGGCCTTTTCCAAGGTTTGATCAAAACATTAAAGAGGTTGTTTACTTTGCATGTTAGGCCTTTGGCATCAAATTTAGCGAGAATCCGCATCGCCAATTTTCCAAACTGATAGCCCGTTTCTATATCTCGGTTAGGCAGGCGTCCACACAAAAGCATGCCATAAAAAACATAGGCAAACGCCGCGAGGGGTGAATTTCCACCCTTGACACAAAGAGTCACCATGGTAAACCCGATTCGCTGTATGAGTGCGGGATTAGCCATAAAGGCGGGTGTAAATAAACTCATCAAAATCCGCATGGCCGCTAGCTTATAGGGTTCGGTCATGACCGGTAGGTTGTAGAGTGCTTCAATTTTCAACCCTTGTGGTGGTGAATCAGATAGAGAAATCCCCAATTTGTCCAGAACTTGTCGCCCAGTATCAAGAGCGGCTTGCATTTGATTTTGAGCAATATAAAAAAGGATTTGAGCTTCATAAACCTTGATTTTGTCAAGAAGTCCCTTGGCCTTTTGGAGGATGATCTCAGACCGTGCTTTGCCATTAGCAAAATTGGTGTTTAAGTATTCTGCTTCTACGGTTTCCACATAGAGAGAAAGCGTCAAAGAATACAGGGTTTCCCAACTGTCTTCGGTTAACAGTTCGATACCCGTTTCTAAATACTGAATGGCTGCTTCATAAGCCATCGCCAATTTAGCTTTTTTTCCAGCTTCCAAGTTCAGGCGAGCCAATTCGACTCGTTCTTGGGGAGCCGTTATTAATTCGCGTCCAATATTGAGATGATCAGCCCGTTTAAAGAGATTATCAGCCGGTTTTTCTCTGGAGGTGTTAGTCAGTAACAAACGACCAATTTGCAAGTGAATGGCTTTTTTGTCAGGTTCAGCAATTAAGGAATAGGCGGCTTGTTGGACGCGATCATGTTGGAATTTAAAATGGCTTTGAACTTGACCTGGTTGCCGTTTTTTTAATTGTTTATAATGATCATCCAATGGCAAGAGTAGCCCTTCTTCGAGAGCTTTCCAGAGCGAAGTGAACGTGTCTGAGAGAGTTTGTTGGTTAATAACCGATAACGTTTCTAAATCGAATTGATTACCAATGCAAGAGGCTAATTTTAAGACTTCGATGGTATCAGTTAGAAGTAAACTGATTTTGCTGGCCATCAATTCCACTACATTATCAGTGATAGATAAGCTGGCAATTTTCTCCATTTCCCATTGCCATTGTTGTTGTTTGAGATCAAATCCCAATAATTCTTGCTGATACAAGGATTTTAAAAACTCCGTCGTAAAAAAGGCATTGCCCCCCGTTTTTTCATAAACCAAATCACTCAAAGTACGAGCATGGGCAATATCACATCCTAACGTATCAGAGATTAAGAAATTGACATTTTGGAAGGTTAGATTTGGCACCGAAATGGTATTAATTATGACTTGTGCTTCCAGAAGCGTATCAACCATGAGCATAAAGGGATGGGTTTTATCCACTTCGTTATCTCGGAACGCACCGATGATCAGAAAATGGCCCTTTTCGGTATCCATCATTAAAGTTTTGAGCAAATTTAACGAGGCTAAATCGGCCCATTGCAAATCATCGATGAATAACACCAAGGGATGGTCTGGTTGACAAATCGCTCGAAAAAAGTTTTGGAACACGAGATTAAAACGGTTTTGTGCTTCAGTTGAGCCGATTTGGGCAACCGCCGGTTGTGGGCCAATCACTAATTCCAATTGAGGAATAATATCAATTAAGACTTGGCCATTGTTACCAACAGCGGTTAGAATTTTCTCACGCCATAGGTTTAAAACCTCCGTATTTTCCGTCAGCAAATAACGACAAAATTCGTTAAACGCTTGACTTATAGCGGAATAAGGAATGTTTTTTTGGAATTGTTCAAACTTGCCCGCTGCAAAATAACCCCGTTTTTCGGTCATAGGTTTATGGACTTCATGCACCAAAGCGGTTTTGCCCACACCCGAATAGCCCGCGACTAACATCATTTCGGTTGCAGCCTGACTGACACGTTCAAAAGCTTGTAATAAAGTATTGACTTCACTATCGCGCCCATAAAGTCTTTGGGGGATTTGCAGCTTGCCAGAAAAGTCGTTTTGGGCTATTTGAAAAAATTCAAGGTGAGCGGTTTTTGCAAACTGAAGTTGCAACTTCTGTAAATCGGCTTTTAAACCAAACGCCGACTGATAACGATCTTCAGCATTTTTTGCCAGCAGTTTCATCACGATGTCAGAAACAATCGGGGGTACGTCAGGATTGACTTTACAAACGGGGGTGGCGTTTTTTGCCAGATGACAATGCACTAATTCCATTGCATCAGTCGCAGTAAAAGGCAATTGTCCCGTTAGCAATTCGTAAAAAGTTACGCCCAACGAATATAAATCGGTGCGATAATCCATGCTGCGATTGATGCGCCCGGTTTGTTCGGGGGATAAATAAGCTAATGTTCCCTCTAATTGCTCGGGATTTTTGAGGGTAGGATTTTCACGCGGCAGGCGGCTAGCAATCCCAAAGTCAATTATTTTTAACTGCTTGCTGACAGGTTCCCAAACAATATTGCTTGGATTAATATCTTTATGAATGATATTGTGCGTATGAATATTGCTTAAACTGTCAGCGGTTTGGATGGCAATAGGCAAAAACGCCTTTAGACTCAATCTTTGATTTGCCATTACTTGTTTTAAGGATTCGCCCCCAAAATCTTCCAAAATGATGATCAGCGTATTTTGGTATTTTTCAATATCATACGCTTTGATAACCCCGGCTAAATCTAAATCATGCGTGATTTCATATTCTTGCCGATAGCGGTTGAGGGCCAAAGGGGTGGGGTAGTCTTGTTTGAGCATTTTTAGGATAACCGGCTGGTTATCCTTGGATCGAAGCCCGCGATAAACTACCGAGTTAGCACTTTCATAAATTTGGCTAACAATTTGGTAGTTTGGTAGAGTCAACATCAGTCAGTTTCTCCATTGGTGAATTACAAGAATTATACTTAGGAATGGGAATTTAATAATATCCAAAACTAAACCTGACAGGTTTTAAAAACCTGTCAGGTTTGTCGGCTTAAAAGTTTCGGAAGTTATTAAAGCCTCATTCCTTAGCATCAAAATAAATTGCGCTTTTTTTGAAGAAAAGTTGTTGGTTATAAAACCAATTATACTGTCCATCGTTACACAAGCGCTTTTTGCAAGCAAAATAAATTTGGAACGAAAATTGCGATATGTTGGCTGTTAGTTAGAAAAAAGCGCCATTTATGACGATGCTAAGTATATAATAAAGGATTTTAAAACAAAGGGTTTATCCCTTCTTATATACAATCCCTGTAGTTATTGTTCGATAAACGAGCGAGTTAATGCTCTCGTAAATCTGACTACCTAAGTACTGAAGCACAAATAAACAGGTATTTTACCGCAAGGGGCAACCACAAGGGATTGCCCCTTGTGGTTGCCCATCTTCTTGGTTGTTTCTTTTAATTAAAATACCTGAAAATTTATGGTTCAGTACTTATGTGATAGTTAGGTAGGGTTAACATAGTTTCTCCTAAAGTGAATTATAAGGAGTGACGCGGGAGCGTCACCGTATGCATTCCCAACGTAAACGTTGGAAACGAGAAATGAGGGAATAAAGGAAGGTAAGGAGAAGGTAAGGAAAGAGGATTCTTCATACCCACACGGCAAAAATATCTTTATCCTGAAACGAAATTTCTTCTTCTTTGTAAGTTTTTCCTTTGTTGAAATCATAAATCAACAGATACCCGCGTTTGAGCGAGTAGATGTCCAAATAATCACTGAGTTGTTGTAAGCCTTTTTGATGGTATTTCTCCCCGTACCACCGTTTGAGTTCAATGATATACCGTTTGTCTTGGTAGGTGATGACGATATCCATGCGTCGTTCCTCGGCGACAACGGGTTCTTTAAATTCAAAGCCGCGGCCGTTCAAAATGGGTTTGAGAAAAGCCAAAAACAATAACCGTCCTTCCCGTTCCAAAAATTTCCTATCCCGCTTGGCATAGTTTTCCTGCATAAAAGCTTGAAATCGCTGTAATATCAGCTTAATATCCAAACCTTCAGGGATCAAATATTCGGGCCCACCAAAACTATTGATGTCCCCATATTGAGTTTGCATGGTTTTCGAGATCATGTAGGCATAAATCCGTTGCTCGAAAATGCGGTTATGAATTTGACAATGTCCCCGCTCTGAGGGTTTCAAAATGCCATATAAATGCGCTAAGTTAATCACTGGGTTTGCAATCGTAAAGTTGAGACTTTTGCCATTAATGACGAGATGGGAAATCAGTTCATACAACTCATGATTGTTCTCCAAATTCTTGACCAAACTATCAAATAGGGTGGTCGTATAGCCTTCATCCACAATCATTTTGAAGGCCGCTTCCACATCAACAACCGACCAGTTTTTTTCCAAACGATGTGGGAGAATCTCTTCATCGATGAATTTACACAATTTACTGACCAAGTAGGGATAACCTGAAGTCAAGTAGTGTAATCGCGCGGCAATCGCTGAGATGTCAAACGATATCTGCTTATCAAGGCTGTAATCTTGCAACATCGTCTCAATCTCATGCGGTGCAAAACTTAGATCAATCTTAAAGTCAACCGCAATATTCCACGGGCTATTGTACCGGGCACTTTCCTGAAGCTGGGATGAAGCATCCGAGCGGATTTTGGTTTTGAGTGTTTTTATATCATGCACGCCAGCCAAAATAACTGATTGGAAGCTGTGATCACGTTCTTCGTATTGCTGCAGATATTTATCCCGTAACATACTCAGAAAATCTAAAAAGAGCTGGTTATTGCTACTTTTATCCACTTCATCAATCAATAGCACCAAGGAGGTTTGAGGTAAGCTATCCCGCTTCAGTTTGGTAATAAATTGTGAGAGTCCCGGCAGCGTATTGGTATTTTCCAAATATTGGGTAGTAAACTGGGCCAGTTTCGATTGGTGTAAAAACTCAAACTCTCGGATAAACATCGAAAGAAAGAACCGTATAAATTTATCGACATGCTGATGCGTATCGGCATCAATCCCCTCAAAGCTAATCTTCAACGCCACACAATCATCACGCTGGTTGAGTTGTTTAGCGAGTAAAGACAGGGTTGTTGTTTTGCCAAACTGACGCGGCCGATTGATGGTAAAACATTCGCCCCATTCTACCATTTGAATGATTTGCTTAAGTTTGTGAGAAGTATCTACCATGTAATGTCGATACGGAATACAAATTCCGGTGTCATTAAATCGTTTTTGCATCATTTTCTCCTTGTTATGTTTTTTCTTGTTCTAGGCTATAGGCACTGGGGTAGTATCGTTTAGAAAGCTTCACACAAGGGCTTGCGCGTGGGATTGCCCTACATACCCATATTTTGTAGGGGCAATCCGTAACGTAAGCCCCTATTTGTCGAGAGCATTGACAGTTATCAGTTATCAGTTATCAGTTATCACTGTAATTGGATAGTCAATTTTAAAGACAACACCAAAGCCTTGGGTACTTTCACAAGTGATTGTACCCTGTAATTGGGTAGTTGTGAGATTATAGCAAATATACATCCCTAATCCACTACCACCATGAGCGCGATGGGTGGTAAAAAACGGCTCAAATATTTTTTCCAAGTTGTCTTGGGCAATGCCTTTGCCGTTGTCAGAGTATTCTAAATGTAAATTCCTTCCATCAAGTTGGACGTTGATTTTGATAATACCACCATTTTGGCCTTCATTAAAACCATGTATGAGGCTATTCATGAGCAAGTTGGTCAAGATTTGTTCCAAAGCGCTTGGCAGACTGACTATTTTTTAAGGCCTTTGGACAATCCAACGCAATTTCAATATCTGTCTTTTTGAAATGGCTATGAATTTCAAAGCCTTGTTCCTCCAAATAATCGGTTAATACCCCTAAGTTAGTTGGGTTATCATCCACAATCAAGAGCGTGTATCCTTGATAGCTGGGTTGAGTCGAGATTTCAGTGTTCATTTTTAGGACTATCTGTCGTTTTTAATCAGCGTCAATCAGGACAATCAGTGCATGAGGCGTTCTATCAATCTCAAAGGTTGTCCCATCAAAATCCCTTTTCAGCTCACACTTCGCGTGAAGTGTGAAAACTGAAAATGACTCTAACAATGCTTTTGGAAATCCTCAATGAAAGCCAAGATTTGTTTTCTCTTAAAACCTTTGGCGAGTTCTTGTAGTTTGCTGGCAAACGGCTGATATTTCGGATCTAAGGCCTCAAGCTGCGTTGCTTGTTCCTTAATGCGTCGCATATTGCCCATCCTCGCCAACTTGTACAAGGCTTCCAATTCTTCGGCCGGTGGTGCTACCATTGGTGCAGACTTGGCGAGTTTGCTTTCTTCATCGCTTTCTAGCCCGATATCTTTGTAAATCCATTGAAGTTTGAGATGTTCAACCAGTAGCCTAGAGAGTTTATCCTCTTCAATGGGTTTGGGCAGAAAGGCATTACACCCGGCTATCCGGCTTTTTTCTTGATCCGCTTCAAAAACACTGGCGGAGTTGGCAATGATTGGGGTGTTGTTGAACTCACTGCTTTGCCGTAAGATTTGGGCGGCTTCAAAACCGGTCATCACTGGCATGACTAAATCCATAAATATCATATCGGGTTGAATTTCTTGGGCGAGCGCAACGCCTTCTTGACCATTACTGGCTTCAACCACATTAAAATCCAGTAATTTCAACAGATTGAGTAAAATCTCTCGGTTTTGTTGGTTGTCATCGACTATCAAAAGGGTTCGCCGTTCTCCCCGATAACCAATGACTTGCTGTGTCTTTTGCCTAGCCTCCGCTTTGACATCAATGATGGGCAATGCGATTTCAAACCAAAAGTTGCTGCCTTTGCCAAATTCGCTGGAGACGAAGATTTCACCGCCCATCAATTCGACTAATTGTCGGCTAATGGCTAAACCTAAGCCAGTACCTGCTGCCCGACGGCTGGTATCGCCTACCTGTTCAAAAGGCCGGAATATCTTGTCGAGTTGTTCCGGAGTCATTCCTACACCACTGTCTTCTACTTCAAAGCGGATGAGGGCTTGATTGTCAATCACTTCATTGACGGTTGACACGCGCAGCGTGACTTGGCCTTTATCGGTAAACTTAATGGCATTGCCCAACAAGTTGATTAAGACTTGCCGCAAGCGTTTTTCATCCGCCTTGATGCCCGTCGGTAACTCACCCACTGCTTCATAAGAGAAATAAACATCTTTCTGTTCGGCTCTCATGCGGATAATGCCGGAAATGCTTTCGATGAAACTAGAAAAATGGAGGGTGTCTGGATAAAGATCTAACTTACGCGCCTCAATTTTTGAGAGATCGAGGATATCGTTGATCAGCGTCAACAAATGGTTACCACTCTGATAAATGGTATTTAGTCCACTGACTTGAGACTCTTCAAGGTTCTGCCCCCGCCGGAGAATTTGGGCATAGCCCAAAATACCATTGAGCGGTGTCCGCAATTCGTGGCTCATGTTGGAGAGAAATTCGCTCTTGGCTTGACTTGCCACTTTAGCGGCTTCTTCAGCGCGTTGGCGTTCAACCACTTCTTGCTCCAGTTCACCGGTACGTTGCTCCAGTTCCTCTGTACGTTGCGCCAGTTCCTCGGTACGTTCGGCAACTTTTTTCTCTAAGTTATTGTACAATAACGAGTTTTCAATAGAAATAGCCATTTGCGAGGATAACATATTCAACACTTGCAATCTTTCTGGTGTAAAGGCTCCTTCGCTCAAGCGGTTTTCTAAATACAAGATGCCAGTCAGTTTGCCCTGATTTACCAGCGGCATGCCTAATACGGATTTGGGACGCTGTTTGACAATGTAGGCATCTTGGGCAAAACGGCCGGCCTGAGTGGCATCAGCCAAAACCACCTCTTCTTGAGTACGTGCAACATAATGAATAACGTTTTCAGGAACTAGAGCACTTTCGGAGGCAGCTAGAGATTGCAACACGGTGATATCTTGCTTATTAAGAGAGCCTTCGGCTTCGATAAACCATTCATCCTCTTGAGGCAGTAGCAAACAGCCTCGATCGGCACCCGCATTTTCAATCACAATCTGCATCATTTTATCTAACAGCTTGCTTAAGACAATCTCTCCAGACAGCGTTTGAGCGGCTTTCATGACACTTTCTAAATCTAACACCGTAGAAGTGGTCATCCTATGAGTGTTTGAAGTCATAATCGTTGCCGCCCCGGCTAGGTTGCCTAATGTTGGCATGATTTTCTGGGCTAATAATTGCGGATAGCGTTGTTCTAAATCCGTAACGATAGCCGTTGCGCCCCAGAGTTGATAACGATAGAAGCTCTCTTTTAAGTAAATTTGGGCGATTTGTTCATTGCCGTGTGCTAACCAGAATTTAGCGAAGAGTTCATTCGCTAGTGCTTGTTCTTGCAGAAATTCATTCTCCTTAGCGCCTTTGATGGCCTTTTCATACCGTTCTATCGCTTCCCATTGACTACCGGCTACTCTGGCTTGTTCAGCTGCAATCAAGTCAACCTTATGTTGAAAGTTCATCGGGGCTAAGGAAGCCCAAAACTTCAGTTGTTCCAAAATCTGGGACACTTTTTCAGAGTCCTCGTTTCTTTCATTGGCCAGTAAAGCCAGTGCTTTATAAAATTGTCCACCAGCAAATATATATGATCCTAAACCGGCCATTTCATACTTTTCTCGTTCTACAATGATGGTTTGGCAGGCCTTGGTATATCCAAACAAGTAAGCTAACCACAATTTGTGAGTCAAGACAAAATGAAGTCCGGTATTATCGTTAGCTTCCTTCAACGAGGACAATTGTCTCTGTTCATCAAAATGATCATCTAAAAGCACGTAAGGTGTTGATGACAGATTCAGCAGATTGTGTACCACTGCTTCAAATGAAGCAATCCAAGTTGATTGCGTTTGCATTTGTTGACTTTGGGTGAAAGTGAGCATAGATAATGCTCTTTCTTGAACCGTTAACAACGGAATAGCGGCCCATAATGAATGCAACACATAACCATAAGCGTTATAGGACACAAACTCTTTGTCACCAAACTCTTTACCGGCTTGCACACCTTCTAATAAGAGCTTGACACTAGCCGTCATGGGTTTTATCCAGGGATAAATCGATATGCCTATCGCATGTAAACCCCGCGCTTTGTTTCGAGCATAAAATGGCCGTTCTACAAGCTTAAGTGTTATCTCAGTATACATCTTAGCTAATGAGATATTGTTTAGGAAAAGGAAATTGAATATGGCCGCGAGGCTATAAGAAAAAGGAGCAATAGGCGCATTACCGAGTTTGGCATAAAGTCGTAACGAGTGGACTACCAACATAATACAAATCTCTATCCGAGAGCTGATGAAGGTAGACGTAATTAAGGTGGCGATTATCTCCGCAGCTTTCAAAGCGATTCGGTCTTCCATTTCGGGTAAATCCGCAAATGTTGCAGCTCGTTCCTTCAATTCTTCGTTCAATTCACACAATTTGCCAATGGCCTCTTCTAACGTCTTAACCTTAGGCACGGGATAACCTAATTTGTTCAGGATATCTAAACCTAAATCAATGGCTTTTGGATATTGACCTTCAAGGTTCAGTTTTTGGAACAATAAGCGATAGATTTCAACTTTATCCGCTTCCTGTTTGGCGTGTTGAAAGACAGTCTGGGTAAAATGATCGAGCTCTGGTATGGCACCGGCCAAAAACGCGGTTTCTGCCGTATTTTTATACACTTGAAGTAGAAACACATAGTCGGCGTTCCAATCCATTGAGGAGAGTTTGATGGCCGACTTGTAAAAATCAAGTGCCGTTTGATAAGCAGCCGAGGTTTTGGCACGATATCCGGCTCTTGAAAAGAGTGCTGATAGTTTTCTTTTCTCTGGCGTTTCAGTCAGTAATTCACTCCCTTGATTGAAATGCCGAACAATCTCAAAAAGCCGATCATCCAAATCATCGCCAGTTGTTTTTTCCAACAACAATCTGCCTATTTGCAAATGTACCGCTTTTTTCTGCTCATCATCAATCAAGCTATAAGCGGCCTGCTGTATACGGTCATGTTGGAATTTAAAATGCGAATTGACCTCCACTTTGTTTCGGTTTTCCAATTGTTTATAGTGATCATCTTGTGGTTCAAGCAAGCCTTCTTCTATGGCTTTCCAAAGATGAGCTAATGTCTTTGTTTGGCCCTGTTGATATATGATAGACAAGGTTTTCAAATCGAACTGATTACCAATACAAGCGGCCAATTTTAAACTGGCTTGTGTGTGGGGGGGCAATTTTCCGATTTTGCCAGCCATCAATTCCAGCACGTTGTCTGTCATGTCGAGAGCAATAATTTCAGATGTTTCCCATTGCCACCTTTGGGTTTTGACCTCAAACACTAGCAAGGCTTGTTCATACAATGACTTCAAAAACTCATGGGTAAAGAAGGCATTGCCTTGGGTTTTGTCATAGACTAAATCGGTCAAAGGCCCCATATCTGCTGGTTCACACTTTAATGAGTCGGCAATTAACGTGTTAATGTCACCATGAGACAAATTGAGTAATGTCATCGAATGAACAGTGGCACTGGCTTTTTGCATTTCTTCCACTGTCATCATCAAGGGATGAGTGGCATCCACTTCATTGTCTCGATAGGCCCCGATGATTAAGAAAGAACGACTATCCCGATCCATCATCAAAGTTTTTAACAGATTCAATGAAGCCAAATCGGCCCATTGCAAGTCGTCTATAAACAACACGAGCGGATGTTCTGGTTGGCAAATCGCTTGGAAAAATTTTTGAAACACCAAATTAAAGCGATTTTGCGCCTCGGTGGGGCCAATTTGGGCAACTGGCGGTTGTGGGCCTACGACTAATTCTAATTGAGGGATAATGTCTATTAAAACTTGTCCGTTGTTGCCGACGGCTTTGAGGATTTGTTCGCGCCATTGGTTTAAAACGTCAGCACTTTCTGTGAGTAAATAATTACAAAACTCATTAAATGCTTGGCTTAGGGCGGAATACGGGATGTTGCGCTGATATTGGTCAAATTTGCCGGCGGCAAAGTGGCCCTGTTTTTCGGTCATTGGTTTGTGGACTTCATGCACCAAAGCCGTTTTGCCCACACCAGAATAGCCGGCGACTAACATCATTTCGCCTCTCTTGGTGGTACGCTTTTCTCCGGTCACACGCTCAAAGGCTTGCAATAAGGTTTTGATTTCGTTTTCACGGCCATAGAGTTTTTGTGGAATTTGGAATTTGCCAGAAAAGTCGTTTTGGGCCAGTTGAAAGTTGAAATCTCGAAGGCCTTTTTCAAAACATTTTTCTAAATCGGCTTTGGCACCAAAAGCGGATTGATATCGGTCTTCGACGTTTTTCGATATCAATTTCATGACGATGTCTGAGATAATGGACGGCACATCGGGATTGATTTTATAAACTGGTACCGGCGTTTTCGCTATGTGGCAATGGACTATTTCGATAGGGCTGTCCGCCGCAAACGCTACTTTCCCCGTTAACAGTTCATAGAAAGTCACGCCTAATGAATATAAATCAGTGCGGTAGTCCAAACTACGATTCATGCGTCCGGTTTGTTCCGGTGAAATATAGGCCAATGTTCCTTCTAATTGTTCGGGACTTTTGAGGGTGGGATTTTCACGCGGCAAGCGGCTGGCAATCCCAAAGTCAATGATTTTCAATAAGTTAGTGTCAACATTCACAACAATATTACTAGGGTTAATATCTTTGTGAATGATATTAGCTCCGTGTATATTGCCCAAACTGTCAGCGATTTGGATGGCAATAGGCAAAAATTCCTTTACCAAAAAGGTTTGATTTGCCATTAATTGTTTTAAGGACTCGCCCCCAAAATCTTCCAAAATGATGACGAGCGTATTTTGGTATTTTTCAATACTATACGTTTTAATTACCCCGGCTAAATCTAAATCATGAGTGATTTCATACTCTTGCTGATAGCGGGTTAATTCCGCCGGGGTGGGGTAGTCTTGTTTGAGCATTTTAAGGATAACCGGTTGGTTATCCTTTTTTTGAAGCCCACGATAAACGAGCGAATTAACGCTCTCGTAAATCTGACTACCTATTTGATAGTTAGGTAGAGTTAACATATTGATAGTTTCTCCTAAAGTGAACGGAAAGCGATTGTATATAAAAACCTAAACTACAAGGATTGTATATAATAAAGGATTACAGTGTCTAGTTATTGGAGTCCAAAGCTTTTTTGGGATTTGCATATAGGATTAGATTGCTGTCATACTTAAGTTTAAATCCTTTATTATATACAATCCTTGTAGTTTAGGTTTAAATCCTTTATTATATACAATCCTTGTAGTTTAGGTTTAAATCCTTTATTTTCCAAAAACTTGGTTTCTAAACTACCGGTATCCCAAGTTTTTCCAAAAAACTTGATTTCTAAATTTTTAGTCCCTTTTGAAATCCTCAATTAAAGCCAAGATTTGTTTTCTCTTAAAACCTTTGGCAAATTCTTGTAGTTTGCTGGTAAACGGCTGATATTTCGGATCTAAGGCCTCAAGCTGCGTTGCTTGTTCCTTAATGCGTCGCATATTGCCCATTCTCGCCAACTTGTGCAAGGCTTCTAACTTGTCAGCCGGTGGTGGTATCATTGGTGCAGATTGGGCGAGCTTGCTTTCGGCTGAGGTTTCTAGTCCGATATCGAAGTAAATCC
>Ga0233404_10000193_pt1 | contig 16184 bp, 5 predicted proteins | sample Na_oxic_2_MG_FD_179861 | JGI IMG/M metagenome (GOLD analysis project Ga0233404, IMG submission 179861) | Seawater microbial communities from Saanich Inlet, British Columbia, Canada - Na_oxic_2_MG | ecosystem: Environmental > Aquatic > Marine > Inlet | place: Canada: British Columbia | collected...
TACGCCGTCAACATCGTGGCAAAATTAGGATGCACAAGCATGGTCGTCTTTCCATGCCATTTGGTAAGAGACGCTGGTCTGGTAAATGTGGTGCAGCTATTTTACCGGCACAAGTAGGCTTGTCGATTGGTCTTAATATGTTGAATTCACGTCTTGCCGCGATTGTCTATGAAGACAATACGATGCAGTATTTATATCCGGCAATAGTGGCATCGCCTATGCAGTTGTTCAGTGCAACAATAGAACTGACCAGTGTGGAAATCGATGTTAAACCCAACGTTGATGGAACCGCCAATCTTGATTATGAAGGACAAAATTTAAAACTTGTATCGGAGTTTGATACTGGTGAAGAAGCGGGTGATGACGACACAACCACTACGGGTGATGATGACGACACAACCACTACGGGTGATGATGATGACACCACCACGGGTGATGATGATGCTGGTGATGCAACTATTGGCTTTGCTTCAGTCGAACCGGGAGAAACTGTAGAAGTTTCTAATACTGATGGCTCCACAGATACTCAACCTGTAATTGCCAAGGTGGAAGTGGCCACTGAAGAAAGTACTCAGACAGTTAGCGTTGTTGAAAACCATGATGCTGGTGACGATGATGACACTGGCAGCACTAGGTAGTTAAACTTTGCTGGCTAACTGTGAACGATGAAAAACTCATCGTTTCCATGGTATGAAGGGCATTAGCGATTATCAAATGTCACGCTCTAAAGACCTCAGAGGTTTTGGAAACCTCTGAGGTCTGGGCCAAAATATTTATCTGAACATCTATATAGATTGAGGATTTTCCCTATATACAGCCCTAAAATCCTCAACTATATTTAAGTTATAGTAAGAAATATTACTGTTTGATGTTTATATACTAAAAATAATTATTTCACTACAAACAATACCATCGCCAATTGGATATTTGTTTCGGGAATGGAGCGAAGCGGATTTCCCGAAACTCTTATGTTATCTTGGTTTCGGGAAATCGTACCTCATTCCCGAAACAACTGATTTTGATATTGGCGATGGTATTATACATGTCAGGTTTTAAATATCTGACCGATTTTCTGAAATTAATTATATCTAAAAAATTTATAAGAAGTTTTCTGTAATTTTATAAATTTGATCAATTCCTAAATAGGAGCAAAGATAATGAACAAGAAATTGTTTGCGATTGCAATTAGTGCAGTTTTAATAAGTTCTACTGTTGTGGTAAATACTGCTTATGCTAAAGGAAAGCCGGTTACCGATGTACCTACAACTACTCAGGTTGTAGATGATACTGCTGCCACTGTCAGTGCTGATGATGATGATGCAAAATCAAAAGATGATGCAAAATCAAAGGATGATGATGATGCAAAATCAAAAGATGATGATGCAAAATCAAAGGATGATGATGCAAAATCAAAGGATGATGATGATGCAAAATCAAAAGATGATGATGCAAAATCAAAGGATGATGATGATGCAAAATCAAAAGATGATGATGCAAAATCAAAGGATGATGATGCAAAATCAAAGGATGATGATGATGCAAAATCAAAAGATGATGATGCAAAATCAAAAGATGATGATGATGCCAGTGCCGACAAGAAAGGCAAAGTTGATGTTTGTCATAAAGGCAAAGTTATCAATGTCTCAGTAAATGCTCTTGGAGCACATCTAGGACATGGTGATACAGAAGGTGAATGCCCAGCTCCAGAACCAGTAGATGCTACTGATGGTACGGCTACTGATGGTACGGCTACTGATGGCACGGCTACTGATGGTGCGGCTACTGATGGTGCGGCTACTGATGGCACTGCTACTGATGGCACGGTGACTGATGGCACGGTGACTGATGGCACGGTGACTGATGGCACTACTGATACTGCTGAAATTGAAGAATCTCTTGAAGATTTAACCGCAGATGACATTGATTCTCTGAGTGAAGAAGAGAAGTTGTTGTTATCAAGCGTTCAAATTGGTTCAATATCTGTTAACACAATGGTTAAAATGGTTGCCATTCAGTTAGAAAACTTGCTGTCTAATGTTACTACTGAAGCAATTGGTGGTTTTACTGCTGAACAACTTGGAGCAATCCAAATTTATACAATGGCAGCTTGGACTGCTGAGACAATTAGTGCTGTCGATCCTAAGGCAGTTAGCGGTTTCAGTGTTAAACAACTTCTTCATCTTGAAATAGGGGTTCTTGATGGTATAACAGAAGAGCAAGAAGCTGCTTTAGCACTAACGCATCTTCCGGCAATTAACACGATTGTAATACATCCAGATGTTGAAGATGGAGCTGCTGACACACCCGCAGTTGTTGACACACCCGCAGTTGTTGACACACCCGCAGTTGTTGATACACCTGAAGTTGTTGATACACCTGAAGTTGTTGATACACCTGAAGTTGTTGATACACCTGAAGTTGTTGATACACCTGAAGTTGTTGATACACCTGAAGTTGTTGATACACCTGAAGTTGTTGACACACCTGAAGTTGTTGACACACCTGAAGTTGTTGATACAGACGCTGATACATCCAAAGTTGTTGCTGAACCAGTGGTAGTTATAGGTGATGCACCAGAAATTGCTGAAGGTGTTGTAGAACCTACTTTCACACAAGACGTATCTGAGAAAGAGGAAACTCAAATTCAAGAACAACTTGCTGAAATTGATGTTGTTGAAGGCGAGGTAGCAGTTTTAGGTGAAGTTCAACTTCCGGAATCACCAGCAGAGATTAATGGTAATGAATTTGATCTTACAGCCGAATTGATTGTTGTAGAAGATGAAAAAGGTGATATATATGCCTCAGTAGACAGTGCTGCTATTGGTGAAAATACGGCTTCTGATGAAACGGTGTCTGATGAGATTGCTTCTGATGAGATGGCCTCTGATGAGACTGTGTCTGATGAAACTGCTGCCGATGAAACTCAGGAAAAAGGTCCAGCAGTAACTTTAAGTGGTTCAACATTAACCATAAAAGGCATCAATGTCGATGGTGTACTTTATGATGTTGTATTAGAAGTTGTTAATGAAGAAGGAACGGTCTTTGTTTTAGTGGCTCTTTATTTATCTCCAACAGCAAAAGAACCAGCACCTGAAGTTGCTCCTGAAACACCAGTGTCTGAAATTGAAGCCGCTCCTGAAGTTGCTCCCGAAGAAGCAGCTCCTGAAGTTGTTCCTGAAGTTGTTCCTGAAGAAGCAGCTCCTGAAGTTGTTCCTGAAGAAGCAGCTCCTGAAGTTGTTCCTGAAGAACTAGCTCCTGAAGTTGTTCCTGAAGAACTAGCTCCTGAAGTTGTTCCTGAAGAACTAGCTCCTGAAGTTGTTCCTGAAGAACCAGCTCCTGAAGTTGTTCCTGAAGAACTAGCTCCTGAAGTTGTTCCTGAAGAACTAGCTCCTGAAGTTGTTCCTGAAGAAGTTTAAGATATATTATGTGAGTTAAGGTTTGATTGCTGGACGGGGTTTGCAACCCCGTCCGTAACGTTTCTAACTCAATTCGTTACGGAACCAGTTGCAAACTGGTTCCAGCAAAATAAATGTTTGAATTGGTTGCCCTCTTAAAAAATGCGTAGGTAAATTTAAATGGTAACGAAAAATAGTCAATTAAATACCATTCACCATTCATAATTAACCATTAATTACGATTCTTATCGCAGTCTAAATCTATGGAAAGTTGTTCATCGTGAGCCAGCTTTTTTAATGTTCGGCAAATTTTTTGAATATCATCAAGCATATTGTTAACGGCATGAGGTATAGGATCGATATCAAGTGATTCGTGGGGAATGCCATAAGCATCAAAAATTTTCTGTCTAAGTGCTTGTTTGTGATGTTCTTTATAATCACTGTCCACTTGTACGATTCTTCCGGGAATGCCAACTACCGTGGCACCGTCTGGTACTGGTTTTACCACTACTGCATTTGAGCCAACACGAGCGCCATTGCCAATCATAATTGGCCCCAACACTTTGGCCCCCGCACCAACAACTACGTCATTGCCCAAAGTAGGATGCCGTTTACCTTTTTGCCAAGTCGTACCACCTAAAGTTACGCCATGATAGATGGTACAGTCATCACCAACAATTGCAGTTTCCCCAATCACTACCCCCATCCCATGATCAATAAAAAAGCGGCGACCAATGGTAGCCCCCGGATGAATTTCGATTCCCGTCAACCAACGCGCCAAAGTGGATAAGGTACGAGCGAGCCATTTCCAATTGGCTTTCCACAAACGATGATTAAGACGGTGTAGCATTACCGCATGTAAGCCCGGGTAATTAAACAGTATTTCAAAAGTCGTGCGAGCTGCCGGATCGCGTTCAAATACACAAGCAATATCTTCTTTTAAACGTTTAAACATGAAAGTAATTATAAGAGTGATTAAAAAATTAACATTGGTTCAGTGTTTTTCCGGTCTTATATTTTACCAAATATTGTCGCCAATTGTATTTATACCATCAGCTTTTTTTGCTAGATGGGGTTTGCAACACCAAACGAAATATGTTTGCCGGACGGGATTTGCAATACCAAACAAAAATATTTGTCTAGCGGACTTTGGGGATACTGGTGTTTGTTTCTATGCCACAAATTCCACCACGCAATCTCATTTTAGATAAAACGCCGTTTCCATTTTTCACCGAGTTTGTCCCCATGCTCAAGCCCTTATATACAAACGGTTTAAGCGTTTTTGGAGGCCAGTTAACCGCCACGCTCTGCAATTCAAATTTAACACCCCAGTTACCCGTCCATAAGTCATTAAAAATACCAAAGGCTCAATTTGTGTCAGTGCTGAGTATATAATCATATTTTCTGCTAAGTATATTTATACTTTCAATAAACTTTAATTTATTCTTCTTTACAGTAAATTTAAGACTGTGCTAGTATTTGCATTCCTGTTATTAATAGGGTTATTAAGAGTGATTTTATAATGTTAATTTGTAAAATCAACAATTTATATAGATAGTGGAGAAATTAAAAATGGCACATGTTGTTATCTTAGGTGCCGGTACGGGAGGAATGCCGGCGGCTTATGAAATGAAGGCTGAATTAGGGGACAAGCATGAAGTAACGGTTATCAACGCTTTCGAGGATTTTCATTTCGTTCCCTCTAATCCTTGGATTGGGGTTGGCTGGCGCAAACGCGATGATATTTCTTTTCCGATTGAGCCAGCATTGAAAAAGAAAAAAATCGGTTTCATCGCTCAAATGGTCACCCAAATCGAAGCCACTAAGAATCGCTTGACGTTGGCAAATGGGGAAACGGTTGACTATGATTACCTCATTATTGCCACTGGGCCTAAGTTGGCTTTTGAGGAAGTGCCGGGAATTGGCCCTGACGGTTTTACCCATTCAATTTGCACCTTATCCCATTCCGAAAAGGCTTATGAAGGCTATCAAGAATTGGTGGAAAATCCGGGCCCGGTGATTGTGGGCGCGGTTCAAGGGGCAAGTTGTTTTGGTCCGGCTTATGAGTATTCCATGATTATCGAAACCGCCCTGCGTAAGATAAAACGGCGCGATAAAGTCCCCATGACTTATATTACCAGTGAACCATACATTGGGCACTTGGGATTGGGCGGGGTAGGTAACTCTATGGGCATGATGGAAGCCGAGATGCGCGAGCGTCATATTAAATGGATCACTAATGCCAAAGTGACCAAAGTTGAAGCCGGCAAAATGTTTGTCGATGAAATCAACGAACAAGCTGAGGTGATAAAGCAGCATGAAGTGCCCTTTAATTATTCAATGATGTTGCCGGCTTTCAAAGGGGTTGATGCAGTTGCTGGTGTTAAGGATTTATGCAATCCGCGTGGTTTTGTAAAGGTGGACGAGTATCAACGCAATCCAACTTACAAAAACATTTATGCAGCCGGAGTATGTATTGCCATTCCCCCGGTAGAGGCAACACCAGTGCCTACTGGTACCCCCAAAACCGGTTATATGATCGAATCAATGGTAACAGCCATTGTGCATAATATTGCCAATGAAATAAATGGTAAAGAGGCGGCTGATAAGGGGACTTGGAATGCGATTTGTCTAGCGGACTTTGGGGATACTGGGGCGGCATTTGTTGCTATGCCACAAATTCCACCACGCAATCTCACTTGGTATAAAAAAGGCAAATGGGTACACACAGCCAAAGTTGCCTTTGAGAAATATTTCCTGCGGAAGATGAAAAAAGGCTCATCAGAGCCGCTGTATGAAAAATACATTCTCCAAGCAATTGGAATTGAGCGGCTAAAATAGCCAAGTAGCCAAGTAGGTCGGGTTAGATTTTTTTTTGAAGCCAAAAAACGTAACCCGACAACCACGTATTTAAATCAATAAATGTCGGGTTACGTTATTTCGTTACCCTCAATAAGCTAACCCGACCTACATTACTGTCAATTTAGGTTTTGTCGATTTTCGTTGAGAAATCCGATTTTTAGAAAAAATCGGATTTCTTGGTTGGGTGGTACCGAAATTGTCGATTTTCGTTGAGAAATCCGATTTTTAGAAAAAATCGGATTTCTTGGTTGGGTGGTACCGAAACTTTCCTTTAGCTGGAGCAGGTTTGCAACCTGCTCCTCACGTTTTATCTATCCCAAGTACAACGAATTTTAAAAAAATCACCACGAATAAACCCAATGGGCCATTCGTTGTGGGCAGCCAAGTAGGTCGGGTTAGATTTTTTGGCGAAGCCAAAAAACGTAACCCGACAAAGCCGAGCCATGTAGCCATGTAGCCATGTAGGTCGGGTTAGATTTTTTGGCGAAGCCAAAAAACGTAACCCGACAACCACGTATTTAAATCAATAAATGTCGGGTTACGTTATTTCGTTACCCTCAATAAGCTAACCCGACCTACATGACTACATGACTACATGACTATAATCAGATTTTGTCGGGTTACGTTATCGCGCTACGCGCGATAAGCTAACCCGACCTACATGAATTTTCTGAAAGTCTATACCAAATGCTACTTGCCTTCGGCTTTCCTTGGCTCGCAGCGTTTGACGGTGAATTGCCAAGTTTGGGGGGCGGCGGCACCTTCGGTGGCGGTAATCGCTGTCGTTAGGGTGATGGTGATGGTTTCGCCTTCTTTGAAATCACTGGTGGGATTGAAAGTGACTACACTGCCATTCGTAGTAGGTGTAGCATTGATTGGCCCGGAAAAAGAACCAGTGACGATAAAGCCATTGTCCCCTTCTTTTTCACAGGTGGCGACAATATTACTGCTTTTAGCCACATATGTGTCATTCAGCCACACGCGGTTGGCTTGTCCAATGTTTGCAACAAAGGCATCGAGGTCGCCGTCGCCGTCCACATCGCCTAGCGTGACGCTTGTACTGTTAGAACTTCCAAGACTCTGGCTGCTGTCGGTGAACGTACCGGAGCCGTCATTGAGCCACACGCGGTTGGCTTGGCTATTAGCGACAAAGGCATCAAAGTCGCCGTCGCCGTCCACATCGCCTAGCGTGACGCTTCTACTTTTAGAATTTCCGAGGCTCTGGCTGCTATCCGTGAACGTGCCGGAACCGTCATTTAGCCACACGCGGTTGGCTTGTCCAGCGTTTGCAACAAAGGCATCAAGGTCGCCGTCGCCGTCAACATCACCTAGCGTGACGCTGGCACTCTCTGAACTTCCAAGGCTTTGGCTGCTATCAGTGAACGTACCGGAACCGTCATTGAGCCACACGCGGTTGGCTCCATCGTTTGCAACAAAGGCATCAAGGTCACCGTCGCCGTCAACATCGCCTAGCGTGACAGCATAACTCTTATAACTTTTCTTATCACTTCCAAGACTCTGGCTGCTATCAGTGAACGTACCGGAACCGTCATTGAGCCACACGCGGTTGGCTTTAGAGTTTGCAACAAAGGCATCAAGGTCGCCGTCGCCGTCAACATCGCCTAGCGTGACACCTAAACTGTCAGAACTTCCAAGACTCTGGCTGCTATCGGTGAACGTACCGGAACCGTCATTGAGCCACACGCGGTTGGCTTTAGAGTTTGCGACAAAGGCATCAAGGTCGCCGTCGCCGTCCACATCGCCTAGCGTGACAGCATAACTCTTATAACTTCCAAGGCTCTGGCTGCTGTCGGTGAACGTACCGGAACCGTCATTGAGCCACACGCGGTTGGCTTGGTTTCGGTTTGCAACAAAGGCATCAAGATCGCCGTCGCCGTCCACATCGCCTAGCGTGACAGCATAACTCTTATAACTTCCAAGGCTCTGGCTGCTGTCGAGAAAGTTGCCGGGGGAGGCGGTTTGGACGGTGAATTGCCAAGTTTGGGGGGTGGCTAAGGCGGCACCATCGGTGGCGGTAATCGCGGTCGTCAGGGTGACGGTAATGGTTTCGCCTTCTTTGAAATCACTGGTGGGATCGAAAGTGACTTCACTGCCATTCGTAGTCGGTGTACCATTGATTGGCCCCGACAAAGAACCAGTGACAATAAAGCCATTGGCTACCGTGCTATTGTCCACGTCTTTGTCAAAGGTGACGACAATATCACTGCTTTTCGCCGCATCGGTGTCATTTTTGGCCGGCGTAGGTGCCGTTGATGTCGAAACGGCTAAAGGCGGCAGATTATTATTCAGCCACACGCGGTTGGCTTGGTTTCGGTTTGCAACCAAGGCATCAAGGTCGCCGTCGCCGTCCACATCGCCTAGCGTGACGCTTTTACTATTTGAACTTCCAAGACTCTGGCTGCTATCGGTGAACGTACCGGAACCGTCATTGAGCCACACGCGGTTGGCTTGGCTTAGGTTTGCAACCAAGGCATCAAGGTCGCCGTCGCCGTCCACATCGCCTAGCGTGACGCTTATACTGCCATAACTTCCAAGGCTCTGGCTGCTGTCGGTGAACGTACCGGAACCGTCATTGAGCCACACGCGGTTGCCTTGGCTCCTATTAGCAACAAAGGCATCAAGGTCGCCGTCGCCGTCCACATCGCCTAGCGTGACACCAAAACTATGTGAACTTCCAAGCCTCTGGCTGCTGTCGGTGAACGTACCGGAACCGTCATTGAGCCACACGCGGTTGCCTTGTTTAACGTTTGTGACAAAGGCATCAAGGTCGCCGTCGCCGTCCACATCGCCTAGCGTGACACCAGAACTAGCTGAAGTTTCAAGACTCTGGCTGCTATCGGTGAACGTACCGGAACCGTCATTGAGCCACACGCGGTTGCCTTGGCCAGTGTTTGCAACAAAGGCATCAAGGTCGCCGTCGCCGTCCACATCGCCTAGCGTGACACCAACACTAGATGAACTTCCAAGACTCTGGCTGCTGTCGGTGAACGTACCGGAACCGTCATTGAGCCACACGCGGTTGCCTTGGTGCCTATTAGCGACAAAGGCATCAAGGTCACCGTCGCCGTCCACATCGCCTAGCGTGACACCAAAACTTTGAGAACTTCCAAGGCTCTGGCTGCTATCGGTGAATGTACCGGAACCGTCATTGAGCCACACGCGGTTGGCTTGGTTATAATTAGCAACAATGGCATCAAGGTCGCCGTCGCCGTCCACATCGCCTAGCGTGACGCTTTGACTAGCTGAATTTCCAAGGCTCTGGCTGCTGTCGAGGAAGTTGCCGGGGGAAGCGGTGGAGGTTTGGACGGTAAATTGCCAAGTTTGGGGGGCGGCTAAGGCGGCACCATCGGTGGCGGTAATCGCGGTCGTCAGGGTGACGGTGATGGTTTCGCCTTCTTTGAAATCACTGGTGGGATCGAAAGTGACTACACTGCCATTCGTAGTCGGTGTACCATTGATTGGCCCCGACAAAGAACCAGTGACAATAAAGCCATTGGCTACCGTGCTATTGTCCACGTCTTTGTCAAAGGTGACGACAATATCACTGCTTTTCGCCGCATCGGTGTCATTTTTGGCCGGCGTAGGTGCCGTTGACGTAGAAACGGCTAAAGGCGGCGGATTATTTAGCCACACGCGGTTGGCTTGTCCATAGTTTGCAACAAAGGCATCAAGATCGCCGTCGCCGTCCACATCGCCTAGCGTGACGTTTTTACCAGATGAACTTCCAAGACTCTGGCTGCTATCGGTGAACGTACCGGAACCGTCATTGAGCCACACGCGGTTGGCTTGGCCAGAGTTTGCAACAAAGGCATCAAGGTCGCCGTCGCCGTCCACATCGCTTAACATGACACCTAAACTGTTAGAATTTCCAAGACTCTGGCTGCTATCGGTGAACGTACCGGAACCGTCATTGAGCCACACGCGGTTGGCTTGGCCATTGTTTGCGATAAAGGCATCAAGGTCGCCGTCGCCATCCACATCACCTAGCGTGACGCTTGTACTATTAGAACTTTCAAGCATCTGGCTGCTATCGGTGAACGTACCGGAACCGTCATTGAGCCACACGCGGTTGGCTTGGCCAGTGTTTGCAACAAAGGCATCAAGGTCGCCGTCGCCGTCCACATCGCCTAGCGTGATGCCTCGACTTTTAGAACTTCCAAGGCTTTGGCTGCTATCGGTGAACGTACCGGAACCGTCATTGAGCCACACGCGGTTGGCTTGTTGGTCCAGATTAGCGACAAAGGCATCAAGGTCGCCGTCGCCGTCCACATCGCCTAGCGTGACACCAACACTAGATGAATTTCCAAGATTCTGGCTGCTGTTGGTGAACGTACCGGAACCGTCATTGAGCCACACGCGGTTGCCTTGGTGCCTATTAGCGACAAAGGCATCAAGGTCACCGTCGCCGTCCACATCGCCTAGCGTGACACCAAAACTTTTAGAATTTCCAAGGCTCTGGCTGCTGTCGGTGAACGTACCGGAACCGTCATTGAGCCACACGCGGTTGGCTTGGTTATAATTAGCAACAAATGCATCAAGGTCGCCGTCGCCGTCCACATCGCCTAGCGTGACACTTTTACTGTTAGAACTTCCAAGACTCTGGCTGCTGTCGAGGAAGTTGCCCGGGGAGGTTGTCGGGGTTTGGACAGTGAATTGCCAAGTTTGGGGGGCGGCTAAGGATTCATCGCTGGTATTTTGGATACCGGTCGTTAATGTCACGGTGACCGTTTCACCCGGCTCTAAACCTTTGGGATTCAGCGTGACTGTAGAACCACTAACAGTTGGCGTGTCATTATGGGCACCCGACAACGAACCAGTCACAATAAAACTGCTGCTCGTCACCGAATCCGCTTTGATGGCCTCACTAAAATTGACGACCACGTTATCAGTTGTGAGTGCCGTCAGTACATTAACTGTGGGCGTTTGACTAGTCACACTTGGCACCGCAAAGGCTGCCGTTGGACTAACACCTAACAAGCCGGCCGCAATTAGGCTTTTCATTGGTCGCGGTTGAAGTGCTTGGCGAATCGCAGACGCTAAATTCCCCAAACGCTTGGTTCTCCTTTTAGAAAGGGAACCAGATTTTTGAGTTGGCTTTATTTTAAAAAAGCGGTTTTTTTTCATTTGCATTTCTCAATACTTGGTTAATTTTTATACTCGTTAATTAAAAAAAGACCGTCAAAAATGCTAATTAAAGCACTATTATAATAGTTTCGGGAAATCCGCTTCGCTCCATTCCCGAAACAAATATCAAATATCAAATATCAAATATCAAAAGTTTCGGGAAATCCGCTTCGCTCCATTCCCGAAACAAATATCAAATATCAAATTGGCGAAGGTATTGTTTATTATACTCGTTAATTAAAAAAAGACCGTCAAAAATGCAATTAAGGAACGTGCATAAATTAAATTAGACAATTGTAGAGTAGACTCTGCTGGACGGGGTTTGCAACCCCGGTCCGTAACGTTTCATTCGAGAAAAACGGTAATGAAGCCGGTTGCAAACCTGCTCCAGCCTAGTTGTCGATTTTATTTCATGCACATTCCTAAGCACTATTAAATTCACCACCAAAATCACTAAAACAATTTTGATGAGATGGCAGTTTACACGACATCGGTAAATACGTCAAATAAATAGGCACCCTTCATTTATCCAAAAAAGTAGTTGACAGATAACTACAAAGATTTGATATAAGTAAGGATAAAACCAAATAACTATTAAGTTTGTAAGGGTAATCATTTAAATTAGGAGCCTTTTGGCTTTATCCTTGTTTATATCAAATCCTTGTAGTTTTTACGGTTTTTAATCATAAACTGTCAACTATTTTTGAAGGGAGCCAACAAATGAATCAGTTTACACGATATCGGTAAATCGTCAAAGAAATTTTTAGTCGAAATTTTTTGGCACCAAACGTAACCCGACAAAGCCAAAACAATTATTCATTCCCAATCCCATCTGGAAAAGAAATATCCGACACACCTTAATTATCCGCAATAATACTTTGTTTAACATAACGATGAAAACTCGAATATTTCCAATCTGAGGGTTTGTTGACGTAACCATGTTTTACGGGAGGATTAGGTTTTACTTTGTATTTGTTATCACAATGTTTTGTGAACCAAGTTTTTATCAATCGCCACCGAGTTGAAAAATCGGCATCGTTTGGAGGTAAAGTCCTTATGCAATGTAAATGCTCCGGCAATATCACAACAGCATCAATAGCAAAAGGTCGTTTTTTCATTACATGCGAAAAAGCTTGGCGTAATAAGTCCACATTTGTATCATCAATGAGTGACTTTTGTCTTTGGTTCGGTTACGAGAGAAAAAAATAACTACCCCCTGAATATATGTTCGGTGATATTGTATTGTGTTTAATAATTTTGGTATGAAGGTTGTCAGGTTACATTATCTCGCTTCGCCTAATAAAACCAGATTTTGTCGGGTTATATTATCTCGCTTCGCCTAATAAAACCAGATTTTGTCGGGTTACGTTATCTCGCTTCGCGAGATAAGCTAACCCGACCTACATGACTACATGACTACATGACTGAATTAAATTACTTTTTTCTCTGTTTTCATAGCGATAAGTCTTCAGTCAAATCCTGCAATGCCTTCGTCCAATCCTTATCAACTCCCTGCCGATAAAGTTTAAACCCTTTAAACCAAGGCGATTCATCCCCGGCAACCATATCTCGCCATTCGGGTGGATGGGGGATTAAAATACGGGCGGTTTTATTTATCCCCGCCATTAGATGAATATTGGTATTGTGAACACATACATAATCATCTAGTAAATCTAGTAACGCCAACATGTCTTCCAAATCATCATTATATTCGCTAAAATCATGCAATGGACAATCTAACAAATTGGCCAAAGTTTCTATTTCGCCCGGAGCCGGATTACGCTGTAAAACCACAAATGTGGCATGAATAGGGCGCAGCGCGTCGGCTAACAATGGCAAATCAATTTCCCTATAAACCACCGAATTGTTTTTCTGTTGTTCAGGTTTCGTACCCGCCCACCAAGTAATACCGATATAAGGTGGCGAACCAATCGCGGCTAAACGAGTTTGCATCGCCTCCCGCCGTTCCGGTAATATGGACAATGGTACTGGCGGCTCCATTTCAGCAATGTCGTTCATGCCCAGTGCCAAAGGCAAATCACCAATCAGTAAATTATTTTCAACGACAGTGACGGGTTTATGAGCAATTTCCAATTTATCTATCCAGTCTTGACGTTTCAGCACACTGGCGATTTTTTCGCCACAGCGATAGCCGATTTTTGCTCCCCGTTGTTTCAGAATTAATGCGAAGCGGAGAAAAAACAACTCATCCCCTATGCCTTGCTCGGTTTCCAAACTCATCATTTTTCCCTCGAAATTATCGGGAAATAATGGTATTTCTATTTCCGCCGGATTGAGGTTCAAAGCCTCAAGATAAGTGACGCGACTTCTTCTCCAAGTGTGCTCTTGCCACCCTTGGGCAAAGTTTCCCATTCCTAACAACACCAAAGCGTTATCAAAATGAGCCTCGGCATAATCCGGTTTGATAGCAATGGCTTTTTGATAATGTTCAATCGCTTGTTCCAATTTGGATTGCTTGACAAAAACATTACCAAGATGTTTATAAACTTCCGCATATTCCGGATTGAGTGATAAGGCTTTTTGATAGTGTTCAAGAGCCGTTTCCAATTCCCCTCTCGCCTCGAATACTGTGGCTAAGTTATTGTAAATGCTGGCATCATCGGGTTTTAGGGCGACTGCCTTTTGATGGTATTCTTGGGCTAAATCAAGTTTATCTTGTTTTTTAAAAACGATACCTAAATTATTATAAGCTTGGGCATAGTTAGGATTATATTGTAAAGCTTGGTGATAATGTGCAATCGCATTGTCCAATTGTTCCATGTCACTGAGCACATTGCCCAAAATTAAATGGGCGGTGGCACTGTGAGGCTTTAAAGCTAAGGCTTGGTTTAAATTAGCGATAGCGGCATCATGTTGAGCCAGTTGTTGTTGTGCCTGTGCCAAACCAATATAGGCAAAGACAGCATTGGCATCTTGGCTAATCGCTTGGTGAAAGTGGCGTACAGCCTCGTTAGGGTTGCTTTGTTTCAGAGCCATTTTACCCGCTTCAATGCGCTGATTAGCCCCTTCGGGATTGTTGATAAGCGCCGGGGCGGCGTTATTTGTGGGTGGTGTCGTAATGACGCGCCGAATTTCATCGGTTTTCAATCCTAACGCCATTGGGTGCTGTACCCCCGGCAATACCGCAACATCATACAATTCACTAATCAGCCCTTCAATCTGCAAAGCATGTACAATATCACCACTGCGTAAATCAATCACTTGCAAGCCACAGCGTGCTTCAACTTGCTTGGCTTTTAATTTGTCATCCAATGGCAACCCCGAAAACGTTTTTTCACGGGATTTTGACAAGCCGACAATAGCAAAGTCGCCAATAAAAGTTAAACCACGTAAATAACCGGGGCAAAATGTCACCGGTTCAAATTGCCCTTTATCTAAATCCACATACCCAAAATAACCGCTACCCGAATTAAGCAACCACAATTTACCTTGATAATAACGGGGAGAATGGGGCATAGATAAACCGGTTAACACGATTTCATTACTTGGCACATCAATGACGGTGCCGCCATTATGCCGATGTGTACGCCAGCCTTCATAAATATCAGTTTGACTGACGGTGGTAACATAACGCACCTCACCATCGCGCAACGCTAACCCATTTAAATGGCAACGATCCTCGCCGGCTAATTTAGAAATAAAAGGCGGCTGCCACAACGGCTCAAAACTATAACGCTCATGCACTGTCGCCAAACAACTAAACAAAGTATTCACAAATACCACCCGCCCCGACTTCTCAACAACTAAATCATGGGCATCAATATCCCCGGTAGTATAAGCCAATTGTGGCACATATAAGCGATCATAGTTTTTATAAAACTGTCCCGGAAACAGACTATTTTCAAATCGCCATATTTGATATAAGCTGCTCAAATAGAGGGTATCAGGCGTTGCGTATAACCCCATGCAACGATTGAAGGCACGTTCAAAAATCGACAATCGCTCTGGTGATTTCACACCAATTAAAAATAATCGCCCGGCTTGATAAGTCGTAAAAGCGATACTGGCGCGTTGTTCCAGCAGCCATGAAATGAACTGGCGTGAGCCGATGAGTTCAAATTGAGGTTTAGTATTATTCGTCATTATCTGCCTAATGGAATTAGTTTATCAAGAAATCGGATTTCTCTAGTACATCAAAGAACAAAAAAACCTCGGAGGTTTTGGAAACCTCGGAGGTTTGGCCCCAAATTTTTTTTAGCTGGAGCAGGTTTGCAACCTGCTCCTCAGGTTTTAGATCAAAAACGTTACGGACGGGGTTGCAAACCCCGTCCAGCTTAAACAAAGCGCTTGATAAGCTAACCCTACCTGCCCTGCTTATCCCAAGTACAACGAATTTAAAAAAATCACCACGAATAAACCCAGAGGGCCATTCGTTGTGAGCCAAGTAGGTCGGGTTAGATTTTTTTGCGAAGCAAAAAAACGTAACCCGACAAAGGTATATTTAAATAGGTAAATGTCGGGTTATGTTATAGCAAAGCGCTTGATAAACTAACCCGACCTGCCCTGCTTATCCCAAGTACAACGAATTTTAAAAAATCACCACGAATAAACTCAAAGGGCCAGATAATTCCAAATCTAAAGGTTTGGATTCCAAAAAATACTTCCAAATCTAAAGGTTTGGATTCCAAAAAATAATTCCAAATCTAAAGGTTTGGACTCCAAAAGATAATTCCAAATCTAAAGGTTTGGATTCCAAAAAATACTTCCAAATCTAAAGGTTTGGACTCGAAAAGATAATTCCAAATCTAAAGGTTTGGACTC
>Ga0233404_10000194_pt1 | contig 16176 bp, 13 predicted proteins | sample Na_oxic_2_MG_FD_179861 | JGI IMG/M metagenome (GOLD analysis project Ga0233404, IMG submission 179861) | Seawater microbial communities from Saanich Inlet, British Columbia, Canada - Na_oxic_2_MG | ecosystem: Environmental > Aquatic > Marine > Inlet | place: Canada: British Columbia | collected...
GTCCGGTCAAATGTTCCATGGTACCCGTCAAACTATCGAAGGCCCCTTCTTTACCACTGATGATCTCTGTGAGTTTCAGCAATACATCCGGTATTTCGCGTGAATCATACAGAGGATCAATAGCCGCATAACGGGTGGTCACCGCTAAATCTTGATTGACACCATTACCATAGAAAGTGGGTTCAGCACGTTCCAGATAAGTGCTGTGTGGCAAGATAACATCAGCATAAGGCGTGGTGTCCGAAGGCAATACGTCTAAGGCAACCACTAATTCGATGTTATCACTAGCCATTATATCCTTCCAATAGGTATCAGGATAATAATGACGCACGGGATTAGCCGCATTGATAAAAAAAGCGCGAGTCAGGTAGGGTTCATCATTAAATTTCACTTTGCCTTCAACCGATTCTTTTAGGCCCTCATCGGCTAATACGGGCAAAGCAACCCCTTCCTTACCTTCTGCTTTTTGTTGTTGAGAGTAAACCCAAGCCCAACCGGGATGACCATGTGGGAAATTTTTGCCATTAGAAAAGGCACCTACTACAAAGAGCGCGAAATCCATGCCTGTTTTAGTAACCATAGGGGCTGGCTGATCAAAACCATGTTCTTTGGCTTCAAATTGTTCGGCAGCTTTATGATGGTATTCTCCACTAAGAATCCAACCGCCATCTTTGTCAATTCCGCCATTTAAAAGTTGGATCATAGCTTGTACACGGCGAGTCATCATAATATTGCCAAAACGTGCCCCATGCCAACCTGGATCAATTAATGCAGGACGTGTGGTTCCAAACTCACGGACAATGCGACGGATTGTCTCAGCCGGAATGCCAGTCGTTTTTTCAGCCCATTCTGGGGTGCAATGCTTGATTTCTTCAAGCTGGGCTTGTAACACGGTTTTAACGGGCTTTCCTTCCCCTTCTACGCCTGCTGGAACTGTCATGCCTTCAGGCGCGTAGAGATTGGGACAGGATATCATACCATTAATATCTTGACGATTATAATTGCTATAAGCCGGTATGACATGAATATCAGTTGTTCCTTCCCAAGTCACCATGGGTCGTCCTTCTTTATCCTTAACAAGCTGCCATTGCTCATTATCATCCTGGTAAAGAAGGAAAGGCATATTGGTGCGTACTCTGAGAAATTCTGCATCAAAATATTCTTTATCCAGCATTTCTCGTAGCATGGTTAAACAGAAATCCAAGTCCGTACCCGGTCGAATGGGAACCCATTCATCCGCCTTGGAAGCGGTTTCAGATAAACGGGGGTCTAAAACAACGACTTTAGCCCCATTTTTTATGCCCTCAGCAAAGCGCACGACGCGACAAGTTGATACACCGCCAATGGATGAATTATTACCCACATAGATAATATACTTGGCATTGTCATAATCAGGCAAAATTTCATCATGGACATTAAAGGTTCCTGTAACAGAATCGGTTCCTAAATGACCGGTCGTGACACAATGCTGCATCGGCGAGGCAACAATATTCGGTATCGCATTAGCCATAGCAAATGGCACTGACCAATTCATGTAGAAGATACAGGAGGTCCAACCACCGATTAAGGTCCATTCCCATGGTTGAATATTAGCCCCTTTGCTTTTCTCTTCGATGTATTGCCAAGCTTCTTCCCAGGAAGCTTCCCGGAATTTCCACTCACCCCGTTTGGAACCTTCAACTCGAATGAGTGGCGTTTTAAACCGATCTTTGTCGTAAGTTTGACGCAAACCGGCTTGTCCACGCGCACACATTTTGCCCCGATTAAGGGTGGAATGTGGATTACCGTCTAGTTTAACCACTCGTTTTTGACCATTGCTCGTGCGGCTAGTCACTTTGACATTACATAAGGAAGAACAAAAGTTACAAATCGTATAACTGACTTCTTCTTTATCAACATTCAAAAGTTCATCCGGCTGTTTACTGAGCAGGGTATTTGCTTTTAGCAAACTCAAACCTGCCGCACCCGCACCTGTGGTTTTTAAAAAGGTGCGTCGAGAGAGCTTAGGAAAACTCCAAGCCATAATATTTCTCCGATTCGTTTATGTTAACAACGAAATAAGTTAACAATAGGCACTCAAGAAGAGTGGGTGAATCTACCTACCAATGGCTAAAGATAATATCTATTTAGCCTGTACCATTTTCTTATGTTTGGGGAAATACAACATAAGAATTATAAGTTTCAGCCAAAATCTACCTGAAATTCTCATTTTAAAATTTAACCAATATAAAAATTATTTAAAATTCAATTTTCAGATTGACAATAACATGGTGCTTATATTACTAAATTTTATGAGCAATGTAAAGTCTTTTTTATACATTATTGAAAATATATTTTTTTAAATAGAGTGTATATTTGTAATCTATTGAATTTACTATTATTTTAATATTATTTATTTTTATAAAATTGTATATTTAAGATTGTTAAGTCATTAATTTATATAAAGAATTAATAATAAAATTATTATTTTATTAAGTTATAATATAAATATATTATTATTTTATTAAGTTATAATATTATTAATTATTTTGCGTAACGACTCAGGTATTAAAAAATGATGCGAGGTTTGCAACCTTATCCTAAAAGTGGTTGTTCCTAGAAACCAGTGGAGGTGTTAATTTTTGGTGGGATCGCTACCAAATTTTTCGGGAAAATCCAAGGTATTACCTGTTTTGGTACCCAACATTTCATGACGATATTTTGTAACTCATTGATTTATAAGACCTCCATTGCTTTGTAGGGACTACCAGAAAATATTGGGAGTAAAAAATTTGGCAAAATCATGACAAATTTAACATCCCAATTGCAAATCCCGTTCCGCATTATTTGAATAGTTATAATTTTGCAAACAAAAGAGAGGATTCGTAGAGAGGAACCTAATCATCAAGTTAAAGAATACTATTTTTAAAAATAGTATTTCTAATAGCCTAATGCGAATTAAGAGTCAAAAAAACATTTTTAAAATCAAATAGTTACTGGAATCCAAAGCTGAAGCTTTGGCAGTGTTCCTTCGCAACAGCTTTGAATTCCAAAATTTTACCAAACGGAAATGAGATGATTCAGTTATACTGCATGCGGGCATTAAACTTTTATGTAGGGCGGATATGTCTTTCTCTTGCCCACCTGCCTCATTGAAAAAAAGTTCAGTTTGTTACAGCAAAGAGTATATGTTGATGGGAATTGGGAATTGGGTAGGGAAAGTCAAATCGGAGCCTTAAATTAACAGCAAACGGCTTTCTGAAGATTTTCGATGGGGCACTTGCACCAAATCGTTTTGGCTGGAGCAGGTTTACAATAGGCGAAGTCACTAAGGGACATCGCAGTAAATAACTTACGCAGACCTGACAGGTTTTGAAAACCTGTCAGGTCTTTAAGCCGCGTATATTATTTTCTGCCTTGTCCCTAACGGGAAAAAACGTTTCGGACGGGGTTGCAAACCCCGTCCAACACCAAAGAGAATCCTTTGAGAAACCCAAAGCTGAAGCTTTGGATTCCAAACAACGGACATCTTGGAGTTCAAAGCTTTAGCAGTGTTTACTAAATAGCAAACTGATCAAACGCCTCATTCAGTCCAGCTAATTTTTCTTCTACTCCCATATCCTTGCCCTGACTAGAAAAATCTTCATAACAAGGTACTTCAGGATTATGATAGAGCAAACCAACCGGTTTGGGCAGTTCAGGTAAAGCGAGATCATACGCTTTTGACATATTAGACGGATCATGCTCTTGCTGCTTTGGAAACAGGCGTAAAATGTTTTTTTCCACCTGAATTCCTTTATCATGAGTCAGCAACAACAGATTGGATGGATCATGCTGTAGATGTTCATACGCCTCCGGTGAATAAACAGGACAACGCTGAATAATATTAACCATACTAAAGCCACGATGCTCATGCGCCGCTTTAATTGTTTCATAAAGATGAGCAGGATTCCAATCAATTGTTTGAGCCAAGAATGAAACATTACTGATGCCCAAAGTTGCCGTTAATGGGTTAAGAGGTGCTAAAATCGCACCGTCTGGGTGAGTATTACTCTTAAATCCCAATGGCGTGGTTGGTGAAGTCTGCTTCTTAGTCAAACCATAGATATTATTATCAAATACTAGCACCGTCATATTCATATTATAGCGCACAGCATGCATCCAATGCCCTGCACCAATAGAATAACAATCACCATCCCCGGTGGCTACCCAAACATCCAATTCAGGACGGCGTGATTTGATACCACAGGCGACGGGCAAGGCACGTCCATGTATGCCATGAAAACCATAAGTACCCAAATAATGGGGTAAACGACTGGAGCAACCAATACCAGAAACTGTCACGGTCTTTTCCGGTGGCAATTGTTTATCGCGGCAAATACGTTGTACTATGGTAAGTACACCATGGTCACCACATCCTGGACACCAGCGAGGTTCTCCACCGATATAATCACCCAGAGTGAAATAGCGCTGTTTGACATCAAGGGACCAATCTGCTTTTAAACCAAACATTAACTTTCTCCTTTCATTGTTTTGACACGACGGATCAGTTCGCCATAAATTAACCCAGGCTGCATCGGTTGCCCATAAACATTGGTCCAACAATCCACATCAACTAAAGTTTGTGTTCTCAGAAGGATAGCCAATTGCGAATAACGCCGATTACCTGGGTTGATAAGCGGCGCATCGGCTTCATCACTGTAATTAATTTCGATGGTTAAAACGTTCTTGAAGCGAGCAAATATCTCTTTTAAGCCCGGTTCAAGTGGCGATAGAAAGCGTAGGTGTAACGAAGACACCTTATGACCCTCTGCCCTTATTTTATCAATCGCTTCTTCAATCGCACCCAAAGTTGAACCCCAACCCACAATCAACAAATCACCTTCTGGATCGCCATGTATCTTGGGCGGTGTCAAGGTTCTATAAAGGGCAGCTAATTTGCGGCTACGCATATTACAACCACGCTGGTTAGATTCACGATCATAAGCCACTTTACTTTGATTAGTATGTGCCAGCCCAGTCAAAACATATTCTCCATTAGCTTGCCCAACGATGGGGCGCGGAGATATGCCGGTTTCTTCATTCCACTCAAAGGGTGGTGTTCCTTTTTTCCAGGCAGATTGATCAATCGGTGCTGCCATCCATTCCGCCTTTGCCTTTGGACGGGGATAAGGCTGCACCCCTGTTCCAAGGTTAGCATCCGTGAGCAAAATAACAGGGGTACGAAATGTTTCAGCAAGCTTACGCGCCATGATGACAAAATGAAAGCATTCTTCAATTGTCGCCGCAGCAATAACCACTTTAGGTGCATCACCAGGCTCACCATACAAAGAAGCTAATAAATCTCCTTGTTCAACTTTAGTAGGTAAACCAGTAGAAGGACCACCCCGTTGCACCACGCCAATAACCAATGGAATTTCCGCCATCACTGCCAGGGCGATAAATTCCGTTTTTAAGGCTAAACCAGGACCTGAAGTAATGGTACAAGCTGTTTTGCCTGCATACGAAGAACCGATGGCAAATCCAACCGCCGCAATTTCGTCTTCCGCCTGATGTACAAATCCACCGACTTTATCATAAACCTCAGCCAGATAATGTGATGCTGACGTAGCCGGTGTAATCGGATACATAGATACCAGGTCCATCCCTGAAGCCATAACCCCCAATCCCATGGCTTGATTACCATTAGTCACAATCAAAGGCTCGGTTGAATCACGTTCCCAAGGAGGCACTTCATACCAATAATCCAAATTTGCCTTGGCATATTCATAACCGGATTTAAGCAGTTGTTGATTGTTTTCAACCACTTTTTTGCCCTTTCGCCCAAAAGTGGCTTCTATTTCATGATTGCCCCTTTCTAACTCCCGACTATAGATATGACAAAGCATACCTAACACAAACATGTTTTTACCCCGGCGGGGGTTGGGCGTTATTTTTAGGCATTCTTGTTCCATAGGCACTTCGTGAACTACCAAACCATTTTCACGAAATTCTGCCACCGAGGTTTGATATTGTTCCCTGATTTCAGGATTAGGATCGGTAAGCCATTTGTTTTCTAACAAAATAACCGTTCCTGGCTTATAGGCATGAGTAGCAATGCGGGAATAAAGGACTTGTTCGTTAAGTGCTACAACCAGATCAGCGGCATCTCCCATATTCGTCATGTGATGTGAGCCTAAACGAACACGAATACCACTGGCACCAGCAGGTGAACGGGCTGGCGGTTGAATTTCAGCCGGGATAATTTCAACAGTCCATACACCATTGCCCATTTTGGCACTGATGGTACCAAATGTTTGCCCTGCTTTTTGTGCGCCTTCGCCAGAGTCGCTAACGATTTCTACGATATGTTCATCAATTCGCTGCCTGGTTTTGCTTGAGGTGGTATTTTCAGCCGATGGTGAGGCTTCCAATGGTTTATTCATAAAGTTATCTCAGTTGTAAGTGATATACCAATTGAATTTAATTTATACTCAAAGTTCTATTTTTGGGTGAACGCCAGGGATATAGTTAGCCAAAAAAGTTTTGTCCCTACTAACAAGACCTGCCAGGTTTTAAAAACCTGGCAGGTCTAGGCTAAAACTTATCTATACATCTATATAGAACCTATAAGAAATTCGATTTTTTCAAAAATCAGATTTCTTATATAGAGTATTTCTTTAAATCTTTTGACTTTAAAAACTAAAACTTCGAGTTTATAGCAAAAAATGTGATTCTTAACTATAATATGGTTTTTTTTTCATTTTTCTACATTAACCCGAATTTTGTTATAGGTGTTCAGAAAAATAAATTATTTTAGCACCACGTTTTTTTTAAAAACTTGGCTTCTTTCCATGAACGCCGAAAATAATTAAAAATACGATTTTCAGCAAAAATAGTATTTCTTTAAGCCATAAATTCTGAAAAACCTTTTCAAAAAAACTTGGTTTTCAGTTAAAAATAGTATTTATTCAAGCCATTTTAAAAAACGATCACATTAATTGCTAATCAATTAAGAATAATAATTATAATAATATTAAATTTTGTTTTTGATACGAAGTAGAATTAAAAAAATTGAAATAAACCGTTTATTGATAGCATAAACTATAATTAATGTTGGGTAAAATGCTCAAAAAGTTCACATAAGTTATTAATTACCAGGAACAAACTATGTATAGATCTGAAATAAAGCTACTTGATTGCACCATTCGAGATGGTGGCTTGATCAACAAATGGCAATTTAGTGATGAGTTAGTACGTGCCACCTATCAAGCCGTTTGTGAAGCAGGTGTCGATTACATGGAAATCGGATATAAAGCGTCTGATGACATGTTTGATCCCAAAGAATATGGAAAATGGCGTTTTTGTAGGGAAGACGATGTACGAAAGGTTCTTGATGGTCTTGAACTGAAGTCAAAACTATCCTGTATGGTGGATATCGGCAGAGTCAGAGAAGAAGATATTTTATCAGCCGAACAGTCCCTCTTTGATATGATGCGTGTCGCCTGCTATATCAAAGATATCGATAAAGGTATTGCCCTGGCTAATCACATTCTGGATAAGGGCTATGAAGATGTCACCCTTAACCTGATGGCAGTCTCAACCAATCTTGAAAAAGATATTGATGAAGCTCTTTCACAGATCAGTAAAACGGAAATTCCTTATGTGTATTTGGTTGACTCTTTTGGTTCTTTTTACAGTGAAGACATCACCTTCTTAGCGCAAAAGTACTTGAAAGCATTGCCGGGCAAAACGATAGGCATTCATTGCCACAACAACCGTCAACTGGCTTTTGGAAATACTATTCAGGCGATTATTGAAGGGGCTAATATATTAGATGGCTCTGTTTACGGTATTGGTCGAGGGGCTGGTAATTGTACACTTGAACTCTTGCTTGGCTTTCTCAAAAACCCCAAGTATAACATCAGACCCGTCCTAAAACTCATTGAAGAATACTTCATTCCATTAAGAAATGAAATAGAATGGGGTTATATCATACCCATGATGATAACGGGGATGTTGAATGAACACCCACGATCAGCGATGGCTTTGAGGGCTAGTCCGGATAAGGAGAAGTATACTGATTTTTATGACAAGCTAACCATGCCTGAGATTGTTGAATAAGGAGGCTATTTGTAGCTATTTACTTTTTTATCTTTGTACAGCTTTGTGCAGGACATTTTTTATTGTTAGAATCTGAATTTTCTGAATTTTAAAATTTTCTGAATTAAAAATCAAGTGGATTTTCATTAACTTATGAGGTTTTCAATTTTGTGAATTCTTAAATTCTTAAATTCTGATTCTAACAATGAAAAGTGAATTAAATCAATGAATTATAAAAAAATGTCTGTACAAAGTCAAAAAAACTTGATCATCAAAAACAAGAAATTGATAAAATGAATAATTTAACCATTAAAAGTTTCCGAATCAAAAATTTCAAGGCGATTCGAGACAGCGGTACGCTTGAACTCTCGCCCCTAACCGTTTTTATTGGTAATAACGGCTCAGGCAAAAGTAGTTTCATTGAAGCCTTGGAAACTTACCAAACGATTATCAAGCAGGGTTTAGATATTGCTATGAACCGTTGGCGGGGGTTTGAACAGGTGCGTAATCGGATGAACCCACACGAGTTAAAAATATTGGGTGAGAGCAACTATGAAACAAATCCCATGGCATTTGAATTGTGCAAAAAAATGGAAAATTCGATATTTCGCGCCAATATGTCAGTAACTCTTGGGGATGAACAGGATATCTTTATCCAGAGTGAAAAACTCTTTTTTGATAACAAGCTGATAGTAGAACGTCAAACAGATAATGCCTTTTATTTTCCAGAAATTGAATCATTTGACTTTTCAGCCCCCGCCGGCAGTGAGTTTTCAATCTTGTCAAGGGCTAATTCTGCATTATGGGCAGCACTATCACGGTATGTTAACACCATACAAACCCCCTCTTCAGAAATGATGTTGATGACATGGTTAAAAAGTATCAATAAAAACAAACGCTTCTGGGATAGCTTTGATTGGCAATTTATCACACTCAATCCCGATAGGGTAGATACATCAAGAATGCAAAACCGAATGAGCGGTGATATGCGACTCAATAAGTACGGTTCCAACCTCGCCAGGTATTTATTGAATATCCGTAGATTAAGCCCGATTACTTACAATGGTATTTTAGAAACATTACAATCTCTACTACCGTATGCAAAAGATTTGCAAGTCGCATTGAGTACAGAATTAGAACGCAGTGTTTATTTACAACTAACAGAGGGAGAATGCAAAATTGCAGAGTGGTTATTATCGACAGGTACTTTGCGAACTGTGGCACTACTTGCGTTGTTGCGTCATCCCAAGCCCCCTCCCTTGATTGTAATTGAAGAAGTCGAAAATGGTTTAGACCCACGTACTATTCACTTGATTGTAGAAGAAATACATAAGGTAGTAGAATCTGGTAAAACACAGATAATTGTAACCACTCATTCACCGTATATTTTGGATTTATTACAGCTAGAACATATTGTATTAGTAGAACGTGACGAGATTGGGCAACCTGTATTCACACAACCGACGGAACAAAAAGCGTTGAAATTTTGGAGTCAAGGTTTTAGCTCTGAGTACAAAGAATTGACAAATTTGACGTGAGGGCAACCATAAAGGATTGCCCCTACATGAGTTTTGTATCAAATTGATTTTTTAATTCAAACGCATATCAAACTGGATTTCCAACACTTTTATACTGCACACGGGCATAATTTAAACTTTTATTTAGCCAGGTAGGTCGGGTTAGATTTTTTTGCGCGGCAAAAAAACGTAACCCGACATTTACCTGCCTCATTGAAAAAAGTTAAGTTTGTTACAGCAAAGAGTATAATAAACGTTCTTTATTTATCACTTAAAAGTGGCAATTAGCCAGGTAGGTCGGGTTAGATTTTTTTGCGCGGCAAAAAAACGTAACCCGACATTTACCTGCCTCATTGAAAAAAGTTAAGTTTGTTCTCGTGTTGAGTATATCCTACCTATTCTGACATGGTAAAGTTTAAAGTAACAACGCTTGCAACCGCCTATCACACAGCTTTTGTAATGGTGCCGGCCAACAGCCGCTTTCTTTTAGCATCCCCTCAATCTCCTCTTCTGAAAAAGTTTTGGGAGAACTGGCGAGCAATTCACGCGCCTCGCACTCCGTCAATGCCTCAAGCTCCAAGGTATGACCAAAAATATCAAAAAATGATACAGGGTGAACAAAATCCCGCGCTAATTTTTCCAGCGACTCAGTAGTCGTTATCACAAAACTCAATTTACCCTGATTCCCTAAAAAACGCATATTTTGCCAAAACGCGGCATCTAGGGTTGGGATATTGAATCCGACTTCGATATTGTCCATTAACATAATTGTCGGTTGCTTGACTCGTTTAAGGACATTTGAAAAACTAGCTAGATTACAAGGTGTTGGTACTTTTAACTTGAGTTGTAATAGCACCTCCTTTATTAAGGTCTCTGGTTGATATAGACTAACATCTTGAAAATCCACCAGTACAAATTGGAAATGGCATGGCAACCAATCAAAGGGCCAGCCTTTAGGTTGGTTGGGACGTAGATAGACGGCTTGTGTAATATAATTGAGATAATTCAACAGGGAAGTTTTACCGCTCCGTATTGGACCAATGACGACGATAGATTCCGGTACCGTTTTATGCCATGCCCAATAAATTTGACGCAATATATTTTCCCGCCCAAAAAATTGGTAGGGCAGACTGATCGGTACGCCTACCACAGGCACTGGTGGCTGTATGGCCTGATATTTTTCAGGACAATGTCCAACCGCTTGTAACAATTCAGCACATTGTTTAGGGGTCAATTGTAATGCTTCGGCACAATCCAGGACTTTATCCCGCGAGTTGGGGTGTTTAATTTTACCGGTACGCCAATTATAAATCGTCATTTTGCTCACTGAAATGTGAACTGCTAATTCCTCATCCGTCAATCCCACTTTTTTCATCCCCGCATCAAGCAACTCGGCAAAATTATTTTTAATGTAACTCATTGTTTTTAAATGACTTAATAAATTTTATTAAATTTTATTAAATTTTATGATGATTTTATGATGATTTTATTGATCTTTTATGGGATAAATGCCTAAACTACCCATAAGCTTTCAGAACAGGATTAAATGGATTTCAGGATAGAGCTTAGTTAATCCTGAACATTTTTCAATCTGTTAAATCCTGTTCAAAAGGTGACTTAGTAGTATGACCTAAAGGAAGGATGAGGTCTAGTGTTAAGTTATAAGGGACAGCGCAGTAAATAACTTACGCAGACCTGACAGGTTTTCAAAACCTGTCAGGTCTTTAAGCCACGTATATTATTTTCTGCCTTGTCCCTAATTGGTCGTGAAGTGGCTAGACTTTATTTATTTTTTTAGGGGTGTATTTTTAATGAAAGGAGGTTGCGATGAAGCAATTAAAGATTTTATTGATTCCTGCGATTGCATTAGTGGGTAGTTACCTGCTTGCTGCTCCTGCTTTAGCAGACAGCAGTTTTTCTAATAGAAAATACTCAGTAACAATTGGTAGTGATGACTCATATCACGGTTGTGCCCCAAGTGGTTGTCTTTATATCGCTGAACCAAGGGTTGTTGAATCAGGTGGTGCTCATTACGAATGGAGAAACGGGAAATACCGCTATATAATGGATGCAATGAATAGGGCACGTACCAAGTACCGGTTGAAGGTTTACAATCCTCGGGGTAAACGAATCCTCAACCAAGTTCTCTATGAAGATTGACAACAGTTCTTTTTGTTTCTTGTTCCTCAACTCTGTTTGGGAATGCATGAAAAGACGCTCCGCGTCTTAAAAAGGTCAACCTGGTTTTTCACCAGATTGGCCTTTTTTTATTTTCTGCCCTTTTCATTGCTGTGTGATATAATATTTTTGTACTCATTAGTGTGTTAGAAATACTATTTTTGAAAAAATAGTATTTTTGATATTCAAGGGCAAGTGGTGTAAAGAAACACTTGCGAGTATCAATCTGGTTGATGGCGGTCATAAGCAAACTGGGTTGCAGCAAGAGCTAATACCCACCTAAAAGTTTTAATTAAAAAATGGGGAATGTCAAAATGCAGGCAATTGAATTTAATTGTGAATCGCGTGGTGGCGTGATTAAAATTCCAGAATGTTACAAAGATTGGTTTAAAAGATCTTTCAAAGTCATTTTGCTGACGCAAGAGCCACCGCACAATTTTGAACCAACACAACGTCGTCTCCCCAAAGGGGCAGGTTGTTATCGTAGTGGACGTTCTGATATTTCTAGGCGAGCAGAAGAACTCCTGTTCCAAAAGATGGAGGAAGGAAAATGACTGTTATTGGTGACACAGGCGCGTTGATTGCGTTGTATGATAAGGATGATGATTATCACCATGCAGTATTGAGTGTCATGGAAAAAACCAACACTATCATTATTCCTGATGTGATTTTGGCAGAAATTGACTATTTACTCTGTAAATTTTTAGGTGTTAAAGCAGAAGTGGACTTTTTAGAAGAACTGATTGAAGGAACTTACACTTTATATAGATTAGATAATCAAGATTTTACACGTTGTCAAGAACTCCTTTTGCAATACCAAGCTTTAGACTTGGGATTAGCGGATACTTCTGTTATGGCAACGGCAGAAAGGTTAAACATCTATAATATTCTCACCATAGATGAAAGGGATTTTCGGGCTGTGCGTCTGAGAAAACCTTTAGTACTTTTACCTACGGATATGCATTAATTATTTCTGCTTTCCAAATTCTGTTTTTAGCGAGTGTAGAAAAAATAGGGGGCAGACCACATTTATTCTCGAAGCAACTTTAACTATCAAAATGGAAATGTTCTTTGTCCTTTTTCCAAATGTGCTAATGTGCTGTGGCATTCCCTGTATAAAATGTGGTCTGTCCCCTATTTCCTACTCACTCGTTCCCAAACTCTGTTTGGGAATGCCTGAAAAGACGCTCCGCGTCTTAAAAAGGCCAACCTGGTTTTCCACCAGATTGGCCTTTTTTTATTTTCCGCCCTTTTCATTTTAAACGGTATGTGATAAAATATTTAACAATGATGTGCTTTACTCGACTTGATGATTTAAGTTGACGGATTGGAGTGTACTTGAAAAAAGTAAAAATTATTATTGACAAACGCATTTGAACCAAAAGTACTTTAGATTCATCAATTCTGAGTTTGATAACATTTTTCTCATAAATTAGAATGGGTTTTAAAGAAGTAAAAAGTAAAGTTATTATGTGAACACAATTATTATGCCAATTATTATAGAGACAACCGCTTGGAGCAGATATGTCACATTATGACTTGTACATGGGTATAAGCGAGCAATCAAAAGCAAGCAAACATCGGTTGGACGATGCACACGCCCTGCTAAATGTAGGCAGGTGGCGTGGCGCGATGTATATGTCCGGATACGCGGTTGAATGCCTTATCAAAACCAAACTCATGCGGATATACAATTGCCGAAATCTCTATGAGCTTGAAGACGAGTTACAACGTCGCGGCAGACTGGTTCGTCATGCAACTGTTTTTACACATCATCTGGAGTTGTTGCTTCGGCTGACACAAACTTTTGACCGACTCAGACAAAACAGAATATTTTGGCCACAATTTAATATTGTCAACAGTTGGATACCCGCTTGGCGATACAGTTCTAATCTCGCCAATCGTCAAGATGCTCAAGTTTTTTTGAAGGCGGTTAAAAATGTTATGGATTGGATCGACAACAACATATAAGAAGTTTTTAAGTATGGCAAACGAACAACTCAAGAAAAAGATTCACGACGTTCTAAAAAAAGGCTATTTTACAGATACCGATGATGCTGTTGATGTGTCTGATGGACCAGAAGATAGTCTCCACCTGGTCATTTTCAGCAGAAAATTTGATGGTAAATATCTAAAAGAGAAGAACGATTTAATTTGGTCTGAACTCATGCAGCACTTAGCAGTAAATGAATGGGGTAGGGTTTCTTTATCGATTGGGGTAAGTCCAGAAGAAATAAAAGCTACCTAGACAAAATAAGGGACAGACAAAAAAAATAGGGACAGACCAAAAAAAATAGGGACAGACCACATTTATTTTCAAAGCAACTTTAACTATCAAAATGGAAGTGTTCTTTGCCCTTCTTCCAAATGTGCCGTGCCTGTATAAAATGTGGTCTGTCCCCTATTTCAATCACGGTTTGGGAATGCATGAAAAGACGCTCCGCGTCTTGATAACTTGAAAAAAGAAAAAATTATTATTGACAAACGCATTTGAACAAAAAGTACTTTTTCCTCATAGATTAGAATGGGTTTTAAAGAAGTCAAAAGTAAAGTTATAGAGTGCCTGAATACAGGATATGTACTCCATGAGCGAGCGTAGTATATTAAATGGTATTTTGTTGAGCCTGATTGTGTATTCATCAGTGTTCATCATTGAGGTAAATCATGAAAATTTTCAAAGTAGGCGATACTAAAAAAGCGGCTTGTAACAGTTGCAAATCATTTGAAAATGTGACGTTTAAATTAAAGGATATTCCATTTAGTGATGGCAGTGGAATTGTAAAAAATGTTCTAGTCGGTGTTTGTAATCGTTGCGATTCCATAGCTGTTTTACCTCATCAGTCTACCCCGGCTGTAAAAAGACAGTTAGAAGTTCAACAGAAAGCACTAAAAAATCGCGTTCCTGCACATATAATTGATAGAATAAATCTAGTTAGCGAGCGTGGGGTAGATAGAGCGATACGATACTAAATCAGCTAAACTAAACTCACTATTTCCTCGTTTCCAAAATTTGTGTGACGGAATGCCTGAAAAGACGCTCCGCGTCTTAAAAAGGTCAACCTGGTTTTCCACCAGATTGGCCTTTTTTTATTTTTCGCCCATTGGTGTGTGATATAATATTTTTGTAACGACAGTGTTAGAAATATTATTTTCAAAAAATAGTATTTTTGATATTTAAAGGCAAGTGGAAAAACAACGGGAGAAATAACTTTATGGAAACCAAACCTAAATCAAAAAAAGTCCCCCCGGGTAGCCCTCTTTTCCCCAATAGACAGCGACTTTCTAAAGAAGAAATCGCGAAACGTCAGGCGAAAAATGAGGCTTTTGGTCAACGTTGTCAGGCTATTTTTGACAAAGTGGCTCCTCAATTGAGAGATGAGCATTATGGTTGGTCAATTCATATTGAACCAGACAGTGGTGACTATTTTATTGATCCAGAGCCAAAAGTGGCTTTCAAAAAAGCGAAACAGAAACATCCAACTGCCGTTATCATGGAAATGTGCTTAAACGAAACCGGGGCGTGTGGTCGAATATGATTAGAGGAAACATTAACAGTCAGGGCGAACTATTTTTCGAGATGGGTTTAATAGCCAGTGATAAATCGGTTATGTTCACGCCTGCTATACTTGATACAGGCTTCACAGATTGGATAGCAATGAATATTCAAGATGTAGAGAGTTTAGGCTGGGCATTTATCAAAACTCAAAAAAAGTATACCGCCAACGGAATTATTGAATTTAATCTTTATGCTGGCACCATTTTTTTTGATGAGCAAGAATTCGCTATTGAAGTGATTGGTGCTAATGAATTGACTCATGTTTTAATGGGATTGCAGTGGCTTAAGCATAGACGGCTAATTGTTGATAGAAAAATGGACTGGCTAACATTAGAGAATGTCAATTGATCACAAGCCCTTGAATTTTTCTCGTTCCCAAACTGACGGAATGCTTGAAAAGACGCTCCGCGTCTTAATAAGGCAACCTGGTTTTCCACCAGATTGGCCTTTTTTTATTTTCCGCCCCTTTTCATTTTAAACTGTGATAAAATATTACTATTTATTTTAGGTTCGTATTGAGTCAGCCCATTTTCGATTGATATGAATCTGATACTGTTTTTTTGGTTAGCACTGGCGAATAAAAAGGACAAACACCACCTTGGATAAATTAAAATATGAATATCACTTTTAAAACGAAAAAGCTTCAAAAGTTGTCTAATCAAAAAAAGAACTAATTAGAAAGTATGGAGAACGCCGTGCCAAATTAATGCAACTTCGTCTGGTTCAAATCCAAGCGGCACAATCATTGGCTGATTTAGGGCCACCATACAGTGGACCTGCGCGTTGCCATGAGTTAAAAGGAAATCGCGCAGGCACTTTTTCGGTAGACTTAGAACATCCTTATCGTTTATTGTTTTATCCAAA
>Ga0233404_10000195_pt1 | contig 16117 bp, 3 predicted proteins | sample Na_oxic_2_MG_FD_179861 | JGI IMG/M metagenome (GOLD analysis project Ga0233404, IMG submission 179861) | Seawater microbial communities from Saanich Inlet, British Columbia, Canada - Na_oxic_2_MG | ecosystem: Environmental > Aquatic > Marine > Inlet | place: Canada: British Columbia | collected...
AAAAAATACGGCTTTAATCTAATTGAGTTGCAGGACAAGGAAGTTCAGAATCTTGATGATGTTCTTCCAAGGCTATTACTCAAGTATGGTGTTCAAGCATATTAAAAGCCAGCGTAACTTATGTTAAAGATAAATTCGAGGCAAAACAATTTAGTTCCATAGGTTTCACCTATGGCTATTTACGTTTCACACCTTCGGTGTTAATCAACCCCGAAAGGGGTTAAACGTGAATAGTGAATAGCCATAGGTGCTGGACCACTGCCATTAAGTTAAGCCTTGGAGTCCAAACCTTTATATTTGGAAGTATTTTATTCTAAACTACATAATCCAAATCTGAAGGTTTGGATTCCAATAAATATTTCTTAACTTAATGGCATTGAGGTGCTGGACGGGGTTTGCAACCCCGTCCGTAACGTTTAATCTTTTAACACCATAACCACTTCACCACTCTCAACTTCCCACACTCGCACGCTATTATCCCACGAGGCACTTATAACTTGTTTGCCATCGGGGCTGAATCCGACATGCCAGACATTGCCTTCATGGCCCTTTAAGGTTTTGATTGGTTTGCCAGTTGCGGTTTCCCATAAACGAGCCGTGCCATCGTTTCCGCCAGTGACAATAATTTGGCCATCCGGACTGAAAGCAGCGTGGTGAACTCCGGCTTGATGTTCGCGCACCCATATCGCTTCACCAGTTGCGGAATCCCAGAGACGGACACTGTTATCCCAAGAGGTAGTGACTATATATATACCTATAGGACAAAAAGCAGCATAAGTTACTCCACTACGATGGCCCTTCAGAACCAAAGCTTCTTCGCCAATTTCCGTATCCCAAACCCGCGCCGTCTTATCCAAAGAGGCGGTAACAATATATTGGTCATCGGGACTAAAAGCAGCGTGTTCAACCATATTTTCATGGCTGGCTAACACCGCAATTTCCTCGCCGGTTTCCGCATCCCACAACCGCGCCGTGTGATCCCAAGAAGCCGTAACTACTAGCTTACCATAATTACTGAAAGTGGCGTATTGGACTCCTTGATTATGGCCCTCTAAGATAAATATGGTTTCACCGTTATTGGTATCCCAAATCCGGGCAGTCTTATCCGCTGAAGCCGTGATGATGCGTTGCGCGTTGGGATTAAAAGTCGCATATTCAAGCCCACGCTCATGGCCACTTAGTAGCATAACTTCTTGTTTAGTATCAACATTCCATAGTCGGGCCGTTTTATCATGCGAGCTAGTGACAAGCCATTTACTATCGGCACTAAAAATCGCCGATTTCACTTTTTTCGTATGTCCAGTGAACTTAGCCAAGCGATGGCTGCGGTTCGCATCCCAAAGACTTACATGGCCGGTACTTGAAGCCACCACAATTTGCTCGCCGTTCGGACTAAACTCGGTGTGCCAAACTACTTGTTGGTCTTGGGGATTATTATCATCATTGCCTTCATGGTCATCCGTTATTTGGACTTCGATAGGTTGCTCACCATTGAAGTAAATAGAGCCATTTTCTTTGAGGCGATAACCAAAGTAGATTTGCACTCGAACTGGCTCAATGAGGCCATGATAGATTTCAACCAGTTGAGTTGGTGACAAGATGACGTTTTCTTCGCTACCAATCAAAGTGACAAATTCACCATCCCACACTTGGAGGCGTTCTTTGCTATTTAGCATTAAGAACAATGAGATAACCTCTGAGACATCATCAAGCACTCCGGCTACGACCAAAATATCCGCTTCTTGCCCAACATGAGCACTCGCAATCTCAATGTCACCTCTAATTTTCACCTTATGCAATGGTGTGGTGGTTAGGCTTACTTGATATTTTTGTTTCCTTACCGAGGCGCCGCCGCGAAACGCAACTTTAATACCAGTCATCTCTTCAAGAGCATTCGCATTAAATATGCTACCATCTTTTAGCACTGCTATACCTCGCCCTAAACTTGGTAAGGAATTAGCAGATGATGCAATGCTAGATTTGCCAGCATCTACAGAGGAGTCAGAAGTAGCTTCGCTTTGAGATTGGGTTGGAATTTCCGGTTGCCCATCGTTATCAACTACAACTAAGGTTGCTCGCTGCGGTGCGCCTAAAATAGCTCCACCAGTAGGTTCGGTTAACAGCAAATGAATGGTTTTTAAATCTTCTAATTGCTGATCATCAAACAACATTAGGTTAATTGATTTCGCACTACTGTCCCCATCTTCCCAAATTAACTTGTCAGTACCGCCAACATAGTCATAATTAAATAAAGCCGTACCATTCTCAAGGGTAGTGTATTGTACCGACACTTTCCCCTCACTACCGCCAGTACGAATTACCTCTATGGTGGTAAGGCCAATATCTTCCGGAGCACTGTAGAACTGAGTGGAAAATTGTAATGCTCCAGCGTTGGGATTTACTACAACAGTCGGTGTAGAGTTTACGGTGGCTAAAGCACTATCAATAATAATCAATGTGGTTTGGGCAAGTGAGCCTAAGGTAGCTTGCCCGGTTGGCTCGAACAACATGAGGTTGACGCTTTCTAAACTTTCCGCTTCTTCATCAGCCAGAATCGTTAAGGGCAATATTTTCGGCTGCATATCCCCATCAGCCCAAGTTAAGGCTCCAAACCCACCAATATAGTCAACTCCCAGTTCGGCGGTACCATTCGCGGTGGCAGAGTACTGGACTGAAATATTGCCTTTGCTATTCCCAGTGCGAGTGACAGTAACGGTTTGGAGTTCACCATCACCTTCATTGACAAGATAGGTAATTAATGCAAATTGTAATATCCCGGCTTCAAAAGTGCTCACAATTTCAGTTGGAGATGTCATCACTGAGTTGGGGATTGTTACTTGACTTGTCCCCGGATTGGTAGTTACCGGTTCTGGGGTTGTCACTGGGGCTGTTACTGGCTCCAAAGTTGAACTAGGAGTTGTTGCTGGCTCAGACGTTGTCGCTGAATTTGGGGTTGTCACCGGGGTTGTTACTGGCTCAGACGTTGTAACCGGTTCCGGTGTTGGCCCTTCAGAGTTTGCAACATCATTATCAGTAATAGTTATGATTGTTTGCGCTGGACTACCTAAAATCGCTGAGCCGGTGGGATTGGATAGGGTTAAATTGATTGTCTCGGTTCCTTCAACATTGCTATCATCGTTGGTACTTACCGTAAATGACTTCGCACTGCTATCACCATTTGCCCACGTCAAAGTACCACTGGCATTAGCGTAATCAATATTTGCTGCCGTGGTTGCCGCCGTTGCAAGATATTGCACGGTTACTTCACCATCACTGCCACCAGTACGATTGACTGTAATAGTTGGATTATATCCTTCGGGAACTGGATAACTGGCTGTCGCAAATTGTAGAGTTCCAGCAATACCGGCTTCCTCATTACTAGCTTCGTCATTATCAGCAATAGATAAGGTGGCTTGTGCGGGACTACCCAAAGTTGCATTACCAGTTGGCTCAAATAATCTCAGAGTTAGGGTTTCGGTTTCTTCAACCTCATCATCATCAATTAAATTAAAAGTCAATGACTTAGTGGTAGAATCACCATCACTCCAAGTTAGTGTGCCAGTACCACCAGTATAATCTGTATTCAGTGCCGCAGATCCACTTACCATATATTGCACCGATACCATTCCATCAGTACCATCGATGCGGGTAACATTGAGGTTGAGGGTACTGTCGCCTTCGGTAGCCGTATAGGTGCTGGCTGAAAATTGCAAAGTGCCCGGCACTGGCTCTGGAGCCGCTTCATCATCGACAATTGTTACGGTGATTTGGGTTATGGAGCCAAGTTGGACTGGAGATTCCGCTGTGCCACCGCTTGGATTCGACAAAGTGATAGTAAACGTTTCATCGCTTTCAAAATCTTGATCATCAGTAATCGGTAGATTAATCGCTTTGCTACGTTCATCTTTATCTAGCCATGTTAGAGTTCCACTGCTACTGCTATAATCACCATCAGCTATAGCACTACCATCAGCCATTGCATAGTCCACCGTAACTTCCGTATCATTGCCTTCGACACGTTCAACCAAAATAGTTGCACTGCCACTATTTTCATCAAGACTGACAGTGGTTGCGGTAAATTGGATTTTTCCCGGTTGAAGCGGAATACCACCTACCGGCATCATTTCTACATTTAACTTGGTGGCTTCTCGGTTGGTTTCTAAATCAACTTCTTTATCCTCATAGCCGGCAACCCGAATTCTGGCCCGCCGCCGTCCATGCGGTAACAACATATTATAGTAACCCTGATCTTGATAAACACCCGGATCTGGTAATGGGTTACCAAACTCATCAACCAACGAAATTGCGGCACCATTTATAGCTTGATAGTCGGAGGCACTGGAAATATGCAAACTGCTAATCCCGGGAGGGGCGTTAGTATTATTGGTGGTAAACGCAAATATGGAACTGCTGGTAGTTCTTTCCCCAAACGGATCAACCGCTTCAACTTTCCAGTAATATGTGGTTGGGTTTTCTTTATCTAAAGGCACAGTATCAACCACATACGTCATAGCCGTTGCCAGTTCTTCTTGTTGATAAATAACTTCATTAAAACTGGAGTCTTGAGCAATAATGAAGTTATAGGTCACTGGACCATCGGCATCAGTGGTTGAATCCCATTTGAATAGCAAAGTGGTTTTGTGTTCACTGCCATCTAGCGGTTCAATTAAATCAAACGCGCTGGGGGGCAGATTGTTGGCATAGTTTTTATAGATGACGGAGCGTTTTACTGGGGAAATGTCGAGAGTTTCTTTATCACGGACAAAGTAAAATGCTTCGTACATACCCGGCTCGTCAAACTGTTTAAAATCGGTTATACAGCTTTGTGTCTCTTTAGTGCAAGTTAGAAACACTCTGGGTAAGTTAGTAATTTCTAACTGTTCACTGGTTTCAGTCCCATTACTATTGAGAATAATCGACGGTTTCCGAATATCGACCGGGGCCGAGTTAACACTATCAGCATTATTTACCCTAGCTTCCAAGATTGCGGCCGATTCAGTCGCACTTAAATAAATGGTATTGCTGACACTGAGAATCTCAGCCGGATTTTCGACAGAATTGGTGTCGTAATTTAAACCGATACCCAATAAGAGCTTTTTGACCGATAGTCCATCACTGCCGGCGTTAGCTGTGAACGTGTTACTGCCTTGCCCGTCACCGTTATCGTCTAATAATGGATGTTGGGTGGCTTCGTCATAGAAACGGTTTGCTGTGTTGCCATCACCACGCCGGGTAAAGATTTCGGTTTTTTCCGTGGCAAATTCAAACGCGGTTTTGAGGTTCTCGCTACGTCCAAGACTGGCAAAAAATTCTTCCATGAAATATTCGCCACTACGAATCCCATCCGGTTCTTCTAGTCCTTTGTAGGATTCTTCTTGAGCGGTAGCACTGGTGATAACAATACGGCCAGTTTTAGAAACCACTGGAATAAAACTCCCTGAATAACAAGCCCCTAACATTACAAGTCGCGGTTTTTTCTGGGCGTGTTCGTTTAAACCAGTTTCGAGATTATTTAACCAGCCATCCAAATCAGTTGGCGTAATAATATCGTTCGCATTGTTGTTGCCATTGTAAATATGAAAAGTGCCATCTATGCCACCATGATCAATCATTACCACGTAGAAGGGAGCCGGATTGCTGTTTGTACGACTTTGTAATTCGGTAAATGCCGCAGCAATCTCTGATTTAAGCGGCAAACCATCAACGCCTTCTTGGGTGGTGTTGTAGTTGAAGTATTTAATATTATCAGCTTCAAAACCGCGCTTTCGGAATTTCTTGTAGATACGATCAATGGTTTTGTTATGGGCCGCAAAGCCTTCTTCATTTTGGATTTTGCCTTGGATTAAAATCGCATAACCGGCTGAAGCACCGACTAAGACCATTTCCGCTTCTGAGGTTGATGTGGCTAATTTATCCGTACCCGCGAAACTTGCTTGAAAACCAAAGGCTCCGTCTTGCATAGAGTTAACAAATATATCTGGTAACTTTAAATTCTCGAAGCTGAATTGGCCAGTATCGGTCAGGATTGTTCCGTTCCGAGTTTCTTGGGTGATACCATCCGGGGCGGTTATGGTTAGCACAATGGGTTGGCCGGTTAAATCTTTCCCGGTTTCTGGATAAAGGTTCAATTTACCCACGACATCAAGTTCATCATTATTTAGAATCGTAGCAGCACTGGTTTCCAAATACACACCAGTAAATGTGAGACTGTCATTATCTTGAATCGTCAAAATGGCGGAATTAGCCAAGGCATCTAGTTTATAACTTATCCCTTGGTTAAGAATCAGTTGGATGGTTTCATCCGGGTCTGCATCACTATCGTCTAGTGGCGTGATGGTTAAAGTGGCACTATTGTTGGGCATCGCTGGAATAGTCACCGTGCCATCTGTACCGTTGAGCGTTGCGCCAGTCATAGTGTAATCCGTTCCGAGCGTTGCGGTGCCATCAAGCGAAAAGCTGATCGTATTGTCTTTTGGATGAGCCGCACTTGAAATGATAAAAGTCCCGGCGAGGCTCCCGGTTTCTTTCACCGGCGTTGGCCCGGCGGCAACACTAACGGTTGGTCTCAACAAGCCTTTAATATCTGGTTTTTTAGTGGACGCTGCATTACCAGTTAACGTCAACTCACCTTCCGTAATCACAGTTGCCCCAGTTTGGATAAAAATGGCCCCACCTTGACCTTCACCATTAGCACCGTTATAAGTGGCTTCTATTCCATTACCACCATTACCGCCGGTAGCCGTGTTATTGGTGAACGTGCTATTCATTAAGGTTAAGATACTGCCAGCCCTGACAAAAATTGCACCACCCAGACCAGCACCACCGCCACCACCGCCAGCGTGTTGAAAATTACCATGACCGCCTTGACCACCAAATTCTCCACTGTCCCCAACTTGGGTAACCACGTTGGCATCGGTACCGTGACTACCACTGCCACCACTACCGGCACCAAAACCACCATCACCACCAACACCGCCATAGAGAATGGAACTGGAGCCACCGCCACCACCGCCGATCCCTAGCATTTGAGTACTATCACCACTCAAGCCAGCATCAGCATTGCCAATGGTGTTACCGTGACCGCCTTGACCTAAGCTCAGACCATTACCATTTAAACTACCTTTACCGGTAGGGCTACCACCACCACCAGCACCGCTACCAAAAGCCAGCAAATCGGTATGTTTGAAACCAGCGTAGCCCGGTTCACCATCCGGATGGTCGCTACGCCCACCGCCGTCACCACCGTTGCCTCCTAAGGCTTTATTATTCAAGAAAATGACATCTTCAACGAACAGACGACTGCCAATATTGCTGAAAATAGCACCGCCCATGCCGGCACCACCACCGCCACCACCACCTTTACCATGGCTTAGAGGATTAGGATCGTTGGCACCATCACCACCGCCACCGCCTTGCGCTAAACCATCTTGGATCGTCAGAGCAGAAAAATGTACGTTACCACCATCCACAAAAAAGATTTGGTATTGATTATTACCACTGATACTATGATTATTGCCTTCAATTTTAACGGTGCCGGTAATCACCGGGAGGGGTTCAATCAGTCGAATGTCTTGCAAAAAGGTAATCTTATTGTCTTTAGTGTTGTTACTATTCACTTGTTGGATAGCCGTGGCTAAATCCATTGATTCACCATTCAAGTCAACAAACGCTTGCACCAGAAGATTCACCGGGGCCTGATTGCTAGAATTGCCATCAGCCAGCCCATTACTGCCTTCCCATAAGAAACTGTCTAAGCCAGCATAATTGGGAGCGGGCGTATATTTGATTTGGCTTAACTGACTCAGGTTAATGGTTTGATTCGTTGCAATCGCTGAACCACCCAACGTCAGTTCACCCGAACTCGGTTTAGCAATGATACGAATGGTGTCTAAACCATTGCCGGTTGGATCAATAAAATAATCCGCGAAATCCGTTGCTGAAAAAGTGAGAGAATCATTGATATCACACACTTTGTCGTTCGACAGCACGCGAGGGCTAGTGCCAATAGTCACCGTAGCACCCTCGGTGGTGATGGAATCATTGGCGGTAAACAGCACTTTAATCGTATCACTACCAGTAATGACGAAGTTTTCGTCAATGATCCCACTGAATTTTTTCGGTGGATTAAATGAGGTACCATTGGCTCGCAAAATTTCTAGCCAATCACGATTCTGTTCAGTTCCTCCAGAGATGGACACGATTAACGATTGCGCTTTGGGAATGGAGAGATTAACCACTTCCTTCTGTCCATTTTGGTAAGCCCCGGTACTATAAGTGGTTGGATTAATATGAATGAATGCGGTTTCTTGGTCAGAAGCGTATTTGGCATCTGTTATATAATAAGTAAAAGTGTCAACTTCCCGATGCCAATCTCCCGGGGTATAAGTAAAAGCACCATTGGCAGGATCAGTTAGCTGAATCGTGCCATGAGTCGGATTGGTGACGATGCGATAAGTGAGCTTACTACCATCCACATCAGTGCCGACTAAAATATCATTAAGAGGTAGATTCAAAGTCGTGTCAAACGAAACGAGTCTCTTTATCCAATCTTCACTCTCCATATCTATTAAAGTGCCATTGCGGTGATTGGGGGTTCGGTCGGTGACGGTATTACCCGTCCCTTCATCAAAAGTATAGTAAACCTGTAGATAGGGTTCGTTTCCTGAGAGGTAATGGTGCATGTTAGCTTTAATTTGCGCCTGAGTACGAGCAACATTCCAAATCCGAATTTCATCCATTTGACCTTGAAAGGGTTTTTTTTGGTGACCAATTGTGACCTCACTGCCATTGCCAGTGTTGATAGGACTCGGCACTATGACACTTGGCGTGTCCAGTTGTCCATCAACATACAGTTTTACGTCGGTTACGTCCGGGGAACCATCATTTTCAAAAGTATAAGCGATATGATGCCATTGACCATCATTCAACGATGTACTTCCGGTAATAGAACCGCTCTTAACCTTGAGTATCAAAAAACCCGTCAAATTTTCCATAAACAAATACCAGTGTTTAGATGCTTCGCCAAAGTTCCCCCATGTCACAATGCGTGACCAAATGCCAGAGGTAGTTTTAATCCAGGCTTCAAAAGTTCTGGCCTCAGTACCAGTGATTCCGTGGTAATTCGGAATCACAATATAATCATCGATGCCGTCAAAATCTAAAGCGGTACCAAACCCAGCGATGGGCGCATTGTTATTATCTTCTGCCGGAATATCATCGATAATATTAACCGTGACTGTGGCTATATTAGAATCCAAAGTCGTATCATTGACTTGATAAGTGAAGGTATCGGTACCGGTTACGTCTGCCTTGGGAATATAGGTGAAAGCACCCGTTTTGTTATCGGTTATTGATACAGTGCCTTGGCTTGCCGGTGCAACAATATGGTAAGTCAGGAAATCTCTATCAATATCATATCCACTTAATGTATCATTCAGGGGCGTATTGGTGAAAGTGGTCAACGTAAAATCGCCAATAATACCAGTGACCCAATCGGTATCATTCATATTGATTAACGTACCATGATGGCTACCAATCAGATCGGTTGCAGTAGTACCAGTCCCGTCTTCAAAATTATACAGTGCAACTAATCCCGGTTCCGTGCCTTGTAAGGGTGTGTACATATTGGCTTGGATTTCGGCTTGGGTGCGGGCAACGTTCCAAATCCGCACTTCATCTATTTGCCCTTTAAAATGGTTATCTTTTTGATTCTTGCCAATTTCTACATCAATCCCTTTGGCTGTGTTGATGGCTTGTGATTTTGGGTTAGTTATTGTCTCTAATTGTCCATCAACATACAGTTTCACATCGATTACGTCAGGTGAATCGTCGTTTTCAAAAGTACAAGCCACATGATGCCATTGGCCATCATTAATAACGGTACTCCCGTTAATAGAGCCACCCTTTACGGCAACTCTTAAAACGCCGTAAGAAACAATCGAAAACAGCCAGCTTTGAGAGGACAGAGATTCTCCCCACATAACAATCGGTGCACTAAAACCAGTGTTGGTGGGTTTAACCCAAGCTTCAATCGTTCTCGCATTAGTGCCAGTGATGCCTTGGTAACCAGTAACAACGATATGATCATCTATACCGTCCAAATCCAAGGCGGTGCCAGAACCGGCAATGGGAACATGATTGGTGACCGTTGGGGTATTATCTAAAATATTAATAGTAACGCTAGCCACATTGGAATCTGAGGTACCATCATTCACTTGATAAGTGAAGGTATCAGTACCGGTAATATCTGTATTGGGTATATAGGTGAAAATCCCGGTATTGTTATCGGTCATCTCGATGGTGCCTTGGCTACTTTGCTTAACAATGCTATAAGTCAGGGCATTGCCATCAGCATCATAGCCCGTCAGTCTCTTATTTAGCGGCGTATTTTTGAAAGTGGTCCAACTTTCTTCACCAATAATGCCATTGACCCAATCGTCCTCGTCCATATTGGTCAACGTACCATTATGGTTACCAGCAAGGTTGGTTGCGGTAATGCCGGTACCGTCTTTAAAGTCATAAAGGGCCACTAACCCTGATTCCTTGCCTTGCAAGGGTGTGTACATGTTGGCCTGAATGTCATCTTGAGTGCGAGCGATGTCCCAAATCCGCAGTTCGTCTATTTGACCTTTAAAATAGATATTCTTAAAATTCAAGCCAATTTTTACATCACTTCCGCTGGCTGTGTTGACAGCTTTTGACTTTGAGCCACTTGGCGTGTCTGGTTGCCCATCCACATAGAACTTCACATCGGTTACGTTAGGTGAACTGTCATTTTCAAAAGTACAAGCGACATGATGCCATTGCCCATCATTAATGGGGGTATTTCCATTAATATAGCCACCATTGACCTCGATTCTTAAATAGCCCTCTGCACTGACCTTAAAATCCCATTTTTTACCTTTGCTATTTTCCCCCCACGAAGTAATGACTAACGGAGTGTCAGTGGTTTTAATCCAGGCTTCAATGGTTCTCGCATCAGTGCCGGTGATGCCTTTGTAACCGGTAATCACGACATGATCATCCACGCCGTCAAAATCTAGGGCGGTGCCATAACCGGCGATGGGAACTGCGGCAAAGGCTACGGGGGCCGGTAGCATAATCAATAAACTCAGAAGTAATATGGATAATCTTCCTATTTGGCTAAATGCGACAGTTACTATTGATGCCAAAGACGATAGTAATCTTGAGATTGCACCAATAAATGCGTGGTTAATTAAAGTGGTCATTTTTGTTCTCCTAGTACAGTTTACAATAACTACAAGGATTGTATTTTAGAAAGGATTTGCTTAAGACTAATTTCTAACGATAACGACAATGAGCATTATGACTTTATTAATACCCGTTGCCACTCATGAGTTGCATTGAGTTACGACACTTAAGTTGGGTAATGTTTGTTACAAATCAAAAATCTGTAGTGGTCAAGAATGATGTTGAACTAATGAATGTAGGGTGGATACGCTATCGCTTTAGGAGCCCTACACGATGTTGTATAAAGTTTAATGCCATCATTGTCCTCATGGACAAGTATAAAGCAAATCATTTTTAAAATACAATCTTTGTAGTTATTGTAGTTAATAAGCAGAAGGCATTGATTTAAAAGCAATTTTTATACCATCCTAGCTATTTTTGAGGCTTCTTAATTGTCACTATTTGTTGAGCCATTCGTTATCTATTTTCTAGCTAGATTAAATTTTAACTATTTAGCAAATAGCGTCGTAACTTGCATCGTAAAATGCATAAATTAGTACAACGAATGTAAAAAAGCTCACAACGAATTAAAAACAATTTAAAAGAAAAATTCGTTGTGGTTTTTAAGATTAGTTGTACTCTAGACAATAATCTTAATCATTTACGGCAAACTTAGGAATCGAATAATTACCTCCATAAGCTTTAAAGAGGTTGTTAATTCCATCATAATCGGAGGCATAAATATCCGCCCGGGAGTTAACATAAGTTAGCACTTCGGTTGAGAAACCACCAGTAGAAACCAACCACAGTTGTATAGAAGGGACTTCGGTGCCCTCTTCCTCATGCGTTTTAATCAACACCTGCGCGGCACTCTCCAGTTTTGTGACTTGCTTCATGTCCATGGGAGTTTTGGTATATTTGCACTCACAAAGCCAGACTTGGTTGCGCCTTTGTTCTTTGCCGAACACATCAATCTGATAAGCCGGTGTCTTGGCCCCTTTCACGGTTGTGGTTTTCACAAATTGAAATAATGGGACTTCTATCTCACCCGCTTTCGCAAACCAGCTACCCGGCAAATTCTCATGGTTAAACTTCATCATGGACACCTCTACGACCATCTCCAAAAATTTACCTTTCAGGGTATTCATTAAATTCCGTTGGCTCAAGTCAATCTTGTCAACCCCTTCGAGGTCTTGTTCATACACAAACTTAATAAAGCGCATCAGACAGATGTCATTAAAGGTATAAAATTTTTCGGCACTTCTATACACCAAGTCAGCTTGATACAGTCGTTCAATTTTATCCTCGACAGCGGGTTTGGGAACTTTGAGTCTTTTGGCAATGGCCTTAACGTCTACCGGTTGATTGTTATATTGGGTGAAATAATAGATGATTTTTTTACCCAACTCTAAATCATCATCAGCATTGAGATATTTGCGGTTATCTCTAAAATGAGTCAGCCAGAAACCATAGATTTTACCGTTTTCAATCTCATAACGGATAACCCGATCAATAGCTTTCTCATCCTCAAAGCTTTTATCTCCACACTTAGAAGTTGCGAGGCAATATAAATAATAAGGATGACCTCCCACTTGGGCACTGGCATAGAGGGCCAGTTCTGGTGTCGTCAGCTTATCATGGGCATAATATTTCAGGGTATTGAGTAAGAGTGCGGCCCCATCTGGAATGGCCAAGGGTTTTATATACATAAAGTCAAATCGTCCACCCAATGGCCCGCCCATAACTGTTCGGAAAATGAGAGTCACAGCCGATCCAGATACCAGCATGGGTGCCTTACGGCTCTGGGCTTGGCGGTCATAAGTGGCCGGGAGATTGATGGCGCCCGGACCATTCAGGCGGCCTTTAGAATCCATGTCGGCAAACAGTTCTGGTGACATGTCGTAAATATAGAACTTCAGATCCTGAAATTCATCAATAATCACGGCTACTCTGGTACCGGAGTGGGAGGCTAGTCGTTCCGGAACACGAAGAAAGGCATCCCAATGAATCAAAGCATCTTCAGAACCGTAGCGATTATAGCGTTTCACAAATCGCTGAATATACTCTTGTGCCATGCTCCCGGCTTTATGAGTTGTTTTATAGACTAATAATTCTTCCAACTCTATCTCTTTATTAAACAAATCGACATCCTGTTCACAATAAGCCAGATACTGTCTGAAAAAGGTGGTGGCGTATTCTAACAAAAACTTTTTTAAAGTTCTTTTTTCCCGCGTCATTTTGAAATAAAATGGTGCCACCTGATACTCGGGTTTAAAAAAGACCGTATTCACCAACCGGTCCAATAATACTGTCTTTCCTATCCGCCGAGGTGCAATGAGAGCCGTACTCCATGAACCCATGCGTCCTATCGCTTTGACCCATTGCTCTAATTCCCTCAAGAGTTCCACCCTATCAGTAAATTCATCTTCGTGTACCATCTCTTCTACCGGCCATATCTTGGTTTCAAGCATTGTTTTATACTCCAAACGTTCAAGTTTTCGGATTGTAGGAGCGAACCGGCATGTTCGCCCTAAGATCACTCTCAAGGGCAGACACACAGGTCTGCCCCTACATTTTTGTCAAGTTAACTTTTATTCCAGATGATTATCCGGCATTCTTGGTCTACCATCTCCTTGGATTCGTTTTATGAAGGTACTTATATCATCCAACTCCTCAATTTGGCGGCAGCGCTTGGAAAATTGAGCTTCTATCATTTCACCGGACAATACCATCAAATCATCTAAATTCACTTCTGGCGAGTCAATATTTACTTCACCATCAACCCCATATTTGGACGAGGCACTGATACGACTTAAAGAAGCAAGTGGGAATTGATAAATTCCGGTTGTCGTAATATTTATATTACCACCCGGTCCCCCATAAGCTTCAGCGATAATAGGACTTTCATCTTGTATCACAAATTCGGGGTGCATGGTTATATTACCACCACCTCCGAATCCAGTACCAACACTGGTAGAAATTTTACTGTTAATAAAGTATAGATAATTTTGCGCGGTAATGAAAATATTGCCGCCATCGCTTTTGGTAGCGGCGGTTTCGATAAAACTGTCTCGCAAAATTAACTTATCGCCCAAATTCAGGATGATATTGCCAGCATCACCTTCGCCCAAGCTACTTGCTGACAGAAAACTTCCTTCCCGAAAATGAATATTCTGAGCTTGTACCTTCACATCTCCCCCTAAACCACTTGAAAAAGTTGCAGCGGCAATATATCCGCCTTGCGTGAGGTTTAAGTTATCAACATTCAAAATGATACTACCGGCATCTCCCTCGTGTTGGCTAACCGCCTCAATCAAACCTTTTTCATGCACAGTTACACTCGGCGAAGTTATTGCAATTGTTCCACCTTGGCCTTGAGTAAATGTATTGCTTTCTAAACCGGTATATCCTTCACCGCCACCGATTGAGATTGACTCGTTAGCTACCACCACTAATTTGCCGGCTTTGCCAGTGCCGGCAAGGGCAGAACGATGCCCAGCACTTACATTGATTTTGGAACCATTTGATAGAGCTAGGGTGTTTGCTTGGATAGACAAATTGCCGGCATCACCGATTCCCCTTGTTTCAGCACGTATTGTTGCGCCATCTTCCATGATTAAGGCATCAGCAGAAATCACCATTTCGCCGCCAGCACCGGTATTTAAACTATTAGTCAATATGCCACTTCTATAATTTCCAGTAGTGCTATCGGCACCTTTTATCGACAAGGCTCTTTGTATTACTAGAGTGATATTACCAGCAAGCCCTTCAGTTCGACTACTACTTTGAATTTGAGAGCCACCAGTGAGATTTATATCCCCGGCTTTGATGGTGATACTACCGGCATCGCCCCTCCCAAGAAGTTGTTCAGTTCTAGCATAAACTTCCGTGGTAATCCGCGAAGCATTTTGCAGGGTTAACATATCGCTGACATTAATGTTAATGCCCAGCCCGGCGTTATCGCCATAAGTATCTGCAAAAATCCAACCGTTATCTAAGAAAAATTGGCCGGCACGAATAAAAACTTCACCGCCACCAAGCCCACTACTATCAATATTACCGAACATTCGTTGCCCCAGAGTGTCAGTAATACTTAGCGTGCCATAACTTGCAAAAGTGTCATCTGTCCATTTGCTAAGATCGATAGGAGCCTCGCCAGCCGAGGCAACACTCACTAGATGAGCATCATTGCCAAGACTAATTAATTGCCCATCTTCAATATTGATATCTCCACCAATCAAAGCAAAGGTATCTGGGGGCACATCTTCGCCGCGCAGAAGCCTAGCTATTTTCGCATTATTACTTAAGACTAACTGGCTACCAGCAATGGTAATACTACTTGGGGTATTATTCAAAAAACCAAAAGCACTTGGAGGAGCGACGCTAAGTAGGGTATTTTCTGGTATACTCGCATCAAAGCGACCACTATCCCCTAATTTTAGATAATCGCCACTACTAATATATAATGATCCCGGCACGTTTATTTGGGCATTGGGGCCAAACATAACCCCAGCCGGATTAAGAAAATAGACATCAGCACTTGGAATTTTGGAGCTTAATAAACCATCAATGGATGAAGGTTGGCCACCGGTAATACGATTGATGACGTTGGTAATCTCAGCCGGGCCAATAAAAGTCGCACTTTCAGTACGGTTAAGATTAAAAGACTCGAAACTGTGAAAGAGATTAGGGCCGACTTGTTGACCAAAGCTGGCCTCAATTGCAAAGTTAGGCCCTTGGAGAGCAGCGCTCGCGCCCAGTGTGCCATCTAAGACAACCTCGGCATGAGCGGCAAAATTAGGAATTAATAAACTCACTGTTATGAGGTAAAATGTGTTGCGTAAAATCATTTGTTACTGCCTCCATTTCTTGCAAGTTAAATGGCACCCTTGGCAAAATCTTGGGGGCAACCAAATCGGCGTGCCCC
>Ga0233404_10000196_pt1 | contig 16107 bp, 9 predicted proteins | sample Na_oxic_2_MG_FD_179861 | JGI IMG/M metagenome (GOLD analysis project Ga0233404, IMG submission 179861) | Seawater microbial communities from Saanich Inlet, British Columbia, Canada - Na_oxic_2_MG | ecosystem: Environmental > Aquatic > Marine > Inlet | place: Canada: British Columbia | collected...
TCCGTCAAGAAAATCTCTATCGCTCCCAACGGCTAGAAGGAGGTGGAACCTACCATATTTACTCCGCCATTTTTACGGTTGAATTGGTGCTGTATTTATCCAGACAAATTAATCAGCACAATACATGGAAAATTGGTATTGTTTGTCCCTACTTAGCCCAAGCAACGTTGGTAGAAAAAATGCTGACGGCTCTATTCCCAGCTAATTCGCCAGTTCAAATTATGGTAGGCACTGTTCACAGCTTTCAAGGCGACGAATTTGATATTATCTTAAATTTACTCAATCCACCACCGACGATTAGCTCAAATATATTCTTGAATAATCGAAATATTTTAAATGTTGCCATTAGTCGCGCTAAAGATTATCTCATTTTGCTCATTCCGGCTATTGATGGTTTAGAGCAAATAACCAGACTTGCAACAATTTTGAAAAGAAATGAAATCAAACCGTATTTTCAAGAATTAACCGCTTTCGACATGGAAAAAATCATGTTTAACCAATCAAATTACATTTATGAAAATTCATTGTTCACCCCCCATCAAAAAATAAATGTTTATGGAAAACCGACTAAAAAGTATGAGGTAAGATATGACAATAGTGTGGTTGACATTCAAATAAACGCTGAAAAAGCGAATACATAAAAACGGCGAACGCTTATGTTCGCCCCTACATGAAAAAAATCGTATCTGTCATAAATTTTAGAGGCAGCTTATTTCCTCGTTCCCAAATTCAAGTAGGATAAATTACAGAATAAATAATTACTATTAAATCATTAACCATTCTCATATATACTCAACACAGTAACAAACTAAACTTTTTTTCTGGGTAGGTCGGGTTAGCTTATTGAGCGCAGCGAGATAACGTAACCCGACACGGTGAAAAAAAGTTTAAGTTATGACCGTGTGCAGTATAACTTGATATGTTATAGCGACTCAAAATATCATGCCCACCGTGTTGTTACTTTATTTAAAGTTTTTTTAAGCTAAAGAAACCGGGATTGTTTATTCGAGCGGATTAGAGTCGGGTGGTTGATTTGAATTTATTACGTTATTAAATCTGATGATATGTGCGACGACAATCCCCCGGTTGTGAGGTTTCACGGTACAAGCGTTGCTCAATTTGTAGTCGATTTTAAAAAAATTGAAATATCCCTTGACATCTTTTTGATCGTAGTCAATACTTGTTACATGAAGTAACATGTGTGATAGGAAAAAATTCTTATGAAATGGGTAGGGCCTTTTGAAGCTGGAGGTGTACCTAAATTATCCAGTTTCGTCTCTCGTCCCTTTCTAAAAGTTGTAATAGTATTTCTTTAATTACCAATTCATTTTTAATATGTGTTGATAATCTTCGCACCGGTTGTAGAATTTTATGGTGCAAGCGTTATTCAACTTAAAAACTTGGGTACTACCTTTCAGTCCAAGTTCGCAATGGGAAGTTTGTGATGTTGCCTTTGCAAAAGGTTTACTATACATGAGAGGAGTGTTACCATTGTCCACTGCTGGCGGTTAGCACTTAAAACTGCTCTTTAACAATTTAAAGTTTTTGACAAAAGTCTAAGCAAGTTGGACGACTTGCCTCTTGCTTTGATTTTTTAAACAAGCCTTGTAATAGGAAGGCATTACTGAGCCTTAAATTGGCGCGTAAATATTTCGGGATGCGTGTGCCAATCATTGGAAAAAATATTGACCTGTGCGGATAAGTAAGAAGGTTAAAAATGTGATTAGCTGAACAGAAAGTAACTTAATTCAATTTAATTCCTAATTTCCTATCTTCTATGTTTTTATGTTAAAGGAGGATAATTATTTATGAAGTTTTTCTCAGACCTTGGGAATAATTTCCTATCTTCTATGTTTTTATGTTAAAGGAGGATAATTATTTATGAAGTTTTTCTCAGACCTTGGGAAAACTAAAAAGTCGTATTTTCTCATGGTGGTTGTGTTAATTGTAAACTGGATGACTGTCAAAACACTGTTAGCTAACGAGTGCCCAACTTTCAATCCTGAGACTAAGATATTGCATATTCCTAAAGTTTGTGTGGGAGATCAGCAATATGAAGTGGATGTAGAACTTAAAGATTATGCTATCAAGAACTATAAACCACTTTCTATAATTACGTTCCTTGATGGCGAAAACAAAGTCTTTAAAAAGGAATTTACTATTGCAGAATTTCTGAAATTCTTAGAGGAAAATGAAATTCCCACACAGGAAGTAAAGGATTTTTATGATCCTATTGAGGAAAAGTATAAAGGATACTTCGTTGTTCCTACAAATAAGGTTCTTGATCTTGTGTATGGTGAAAATTGGCAAACAAGAGAAGAAATTCAATTTAAAGATTTAGATGGTAGAAAATATTCTACTTTTGTTGAGAAGCTTACAGAAGGTATCGACAGTTTTTTGGCCTATAAAGAAAAAAATGGCTCATTTATCATAAAGGAAGATGATGCTCATATATATAAAAATTTGGGGCCTCTTTTTCTGGTTTGGGATGATCCAGATATAGAATTAGAACCAACTTATCCACTGGTTCAGCAACTTATTAGCTTTGGATGGTTTCCACAAGTAACTGAAGTTACGTTAACAACCTTTGCTAACCAGTTTCCTCAAGCGTTTCCCCGAGAAATTCAAGATGGTAACTCAAGTCAAAAAAAAGGATTTATAGCAGCACGAAAATACTGCCTACATTGCCATAGAGTAGACAATGATGGTGGTTGGGTATCAAAACGTGACTTAAATGCTGCTATGTTCTCATACGAATTTGATGATTTTAGTACTAGCATTACTACTGATGATATTAATAGTAACTTTATTAAAGATAGAAATGGTAATCAACTACCAATCCCTGAAGAAATGGAATTACCTCGAAATGCTAGAGACAAGGATAACATGCCTACTAATATTTTCTCTTACTTGACGTTTATGGAAGGGCGTGTATTAACTCGGGAACATTGTTTGGAATGTCACATACTCTATGAAAATGGTAATCCAGATGGAAAAGTTTTAAACGAAGTTGTAAAACCATATCTAGCAAATGAGGAGAGATTCATTACACTTGTCACGACCCCTCATGTTATGGGTAAAACACCAATTGATTTTCCAGATGAAGAACAAGAAGAACTAATGGCTAAATCCATTTTTGCCTATATAAAAACTATGACCGAAGTTTTTTGAAGATTATTTATCTGTAAACTTAACGTTAGAAAAACAACAGGAGGCAAGAATGCACTTATGAAAATAAACTGCTGTAGTTTTCAAATTCTCCAAAAATGGAGGCATTGGCAATGTGGCTCACTGTCACTGGTTTTATTGGGATTGCTGTTAGTACCGGTGGAAGTATTTGCTGAAACAGACGAAGCAATTCAAACTTTTCGAGGACACAGTGATTCTGTTGAATCAATTGCTTTGTCTTCCAATGGTAACAAGGTATTATCTGGAAGTCATGATAATACTATGAAGCTATGGAATGTTGAAACTGGAGAACTTGAAAACACTTTTCAAGAACATACTGATTTTGTGATGTCAGTGGCTTTCTCTTCTTCTGATGGTACTGATGTGTTATCTGGAAGTGCTGATGGTACATTAAAACGTTGGCGTAACGGCAAAGATACAGCTATTTCTCCATTAGAAGAGCCTATAGGTCTAGTTTATTCAGTTGCCTTCTCTCCAGATGGAAATTATGTACTTACATCAGGAAGTCGTCATAACGAAGCAAAATTTTGGAACATAAAAACTGGTTCAGGTAGTGGTACTTCTCCAACACATGAATCTTGGATATATTTAGTTGCCTTTTCCCCTGATGGTAAAAAAGCTTTATCAGCTAGTGACGATGGTGTAATAATGGTATGGGACTTTGAAAAAAACGACCAAATAGATGGCTTTTTCCAAAATACTGGCCATGTATGGTCGGTCGCTTTTTCTCCTAAGAATGACAAACTTTTATATGGAGATGATAGCGGTGTAATTAAGGTTATGGATGTTAGTACTAAAAAAGAAATTAGCACTTTAAAAGGACATACTGGCCGAGTCTATTCACTGGCGGTATCCAATGACGGTAACAAAGTGCTTTCCGGTGGCCATGATGGCACAATAAAGTTGTGGAATATGAACACTGGAAAAGAAACTAAATCTTTCCAAGGACATAATGATATTGTTTCTTCAATACTTTTTTCTCATGATGGAAGTCGTGCGTTATCTGGTAGTTATGATAACACAGTGAAATTATGGGCAATAGAAGGTAATATCATAAAATTTAGTGGGGTTAAAGAATTCTATGATATTGGGGACAAGATTGTGGTTAGTTTAGAAGAAACTGGGCTAAACCGTACTGAACAAATTGACCTTTGGGCGGCGATTGGTACTTCTACCGGTGATTTATTTTTTATAACTCCTGATCTATACAGTTTTACTGCTATCCCCTTTAAAACTTCTGTAGACATTTCTGCAACAACTCATGAGATATTGACTGAAGTAGTGACACCTTGGATGATTGGAAATTACACCCTTTATGGCCTCTATGTTGAAAAAGGCAAAAATCCTATAACTGATGGTCAGGATGCTTGGCGGTCAAATCTTGTTTCTGCGGAAATAACCTTGGTTATTGGTAATGATTAACTAGTTAAAACGGTTACATTTTTTTTGTAACCGTTTTAGGAGAATTAATTAGATATGAAGCTAACTAGACGGGATTTCATTAAGACAAGTGCGATTGCAACAACAGCTACTGCTGCTGGGATAGCTATTCCTGATATAACGCTTGCTCAAGAAGATAACATTCGTTGGGATAAAGCACCTTGTCGATTTTGTGGGGTCGGTTGTAGCGCAATGATTGGTACTGATACCGAAACGAATAAGGTAGTAGCTATAAAAGGTGATAAGAACTCAGAGGTAAACGATGGACTCCTTTGCGTTAAAGGTTATCTCTTACCCAAAATCATGTATGGTAGCGACCGTTTGCATTACCCATTGTTGCGTATGAAAAACGGTAAACATGACAAAAACGGAGAATTTACCAGAGTATCTTGGGATGAAGCTTTTACCCTCATGGCGGAAAAGTGGAAAAAGGTACTTAAAGACAAGGGGCCATCTGCTATTGGAATGTTTGGTTCGGGTCAATGGACAGTGTGGGAAGGTTATGCGGCGGTTAAACTGATGAAAGCTGGCTTCCGTTCTAATAACTTAGAACCAAATGCTCGTCATTGTATGGCTTCGGCGGTAGCTGGGTTTATGCGGGTTTTTGGTGCTGATGAACCAATGGGTTGCTATGATGACATAGAACAAGCTGATGCTTTTGTACTTTGGGGTTCTAATATGGCCGAACAGCATCCCATTTTATGGTCACGTATCACAGATCGTAAGTTAACTGCTGCCGATGTTCAAGTTGCCGTATTATCTACATTTAAAAATCGCAATTTTGATTTAGCCGATCTTGGAATTGTTTTCAAACCACAGACTGATTTAGCAATTCTTAATTACATTGCTAACTACATCATCGAAAATGGTAAAGTTGACGAAGAGTTTGTGAGTAATAATGTTAAATTTTACATTGGTAACACTGGTATAGGTTATGGTTTACGTCCAGAAGATTCAAGAGAGCAAGCAGCTATAACGCCATCAGACAAAGTTGGTGGTTACAAAAAAGAAAATGTCGATTTTGAAGAATACAAAGCCTTTGTTGCTGAGTACACGCTTGACAAAGCTCATGAATTGTCCGGGGTACCCAAAGACGATTTGGAAGCCCTCGCCGAAATATATGCAGATCCCAAAATCAAAGTTGTATCTTACTGGACAATGGGCTTCAATCAGCATTCGCGTGGTACTTGGGTAAATCAACTTTGCTATAACATTCATTTGCTAACTGGCAAAATATCTAAGCCCGGTAATGGCCCATTTTCGCTGACTGGCCAACCTAGTGCTTGTGGTACCGCCCGTGAAGTTGGTACTTTTCATCATCGTTTGCCAGCAGATTTGCTGGTAAAAAATTCAGAACATCGTACCCTTGCTGAAAAAATTTGGCAATTGCCAAATGGTGCTATCAGTGATGTAAAAGGTGCTCATGCTGTCTTGCAAAACCGCAAACTCAAAGATGGTGAGATAAATGCCTATTGGGTGCAATGCAATAATAATTTGCAAGCTGCTGCTAATCTTAATGAAGAGAGCTACCCGGGATATAATAATCCTGACAATTTTATTGTTGTTTCTGATCCTTATCCTACCCTGACTGGAATAGCAGCCGATTTAATTTTACCAACAGCTATGTGGGTAGAAAAAGAAGGTGCTTATGGTAATTCTGAACGTCGCACTCAATTCTGGCGACAACAAGTTAAAGCTCCCGGTGAATCAAGGTCTGACCTTTGGCAACTAGTTGAATTTTCTAGATACTTTGATGCAGAGGATGTTTGGTCTGAAGAATTGCTGGCTAAAAAGCCTGAATATCAGGGTAAAACGTTGTATGATATTTTGTTTGCAAATGGAGCGGTTGACGAATATCCTGCCCGAGATGTGGTAGATGAAAACGGCAATAAGTATGATAACGATGAAATGGAGTCGTTTGGTTTCTACCTCCAAAAGGGACTATACGAAGAATATCGTCGCTTTGGTTTAGAAGGGCCTAAAAAAGGACACCAACTTGCCAAATTTGACGATTATCATAATTCGCGTGGTTATCGCTGGCCAGTGATTTATAAAGATGGCAAACCGCAAGAAACAAAATGGCGTTATCACAGCAAGTATGACTCTACTGTAGAGGCAGGGAAGGAAATAGAGTTTTATGGTAATTCTGATGGTAAAGCAAAAATCTGTGCGTATCCTTACGAGCCACCAGCAGAAATACCAGATAGTGAGTATGATTTATGGTTATGCACTGGGCGGGTATTAGAGCATTGGCATTCTGCTTCCATGACTCAGCGAGTACCGGAATTATATCGGGCTTTTCCTGATGCAGTTGTATTTATGCACCCTAAAGATGCTAAGAGACGAGGTTTGTGGCGTGGTATGCCAGCTAAACTTACAACGCGCCGCGGTGAAATTGTGGCTAATGTTGAAACTCAAGGCCGCAATCGACCACCAGAAGGTCTCGTTTTTGTACCTTGGTTTGATGTAAATCGTCTAGTCAATAAACTAACTTTAGATGCCACTTGCCCTATTTCGAAAGAAACCGATTACAAAAAATGTGCGGTGAAAATTGAGGCTTACCAACAGAAGGAGAATGCTTGATGAAAAATTCATTCGTGTTGGGGTTAATTGCTGTAGGAATGTTATTGGCTTATTGTCCGCAAATGGTTTTTTCGCAGGATGAATCATCGCCACAGTCATTGCGTGGTGATCGACCAATTACGGAATTTTCTGAAGTAGTAGAATGGAAAAGAGTTCCAGCTGAGTGGAGCAATATTTCTAAGGATGCGTTTGAATATTTTCCTAATCGAAACAAAAATATCTTGATTAAACATTCCATCGATGGCTACAGAATCAATCAAAATGTTATCAAGTGTCTGAGTTGTCACGGTACTATACTTTGTGAAATGGATAGCAAGACGGATCAGCACTTCAAATCAAATTCGGACTGCAATGATTATGACAAATTCCAAGATAGTATAGATGGTCGCTACTCTTCTTGTACCCTGTGTCATGTCGAGCAAGCTGATGCCGAACCACCAAGGGTAAACGATTTTCAATCCATAGAATAAAATCGTCTGAATCTGAATTAACAGAACTCAAGAATTTTCAGAATAAATCTAATTTTAATGTTTTCTGTTTAGATAAGTTAAGTGTATGGTGGGTAAAGTTTTTTTTGCCCGCCACTAATTATGTATGCTTCAGCGTAGGAACAATAATAATCAACTATTTGAAGGAAATAAAAAATGTCCAATTTTTTAACTAGTACTTTTCAACATATATCACATCATTTTGTCACTTATGGCCTTAAATTGCCAAGGTTTTTGGTTATTTTGTTTATTTTATCAATTGTATTATTCCAGTCACCTTTTGTGTTTGCAGAAATAAAATTTGTGGAAGCTAAGTATTTGGAAAGTGAAAAATACCCATTTCCGCGAAAAGATGTGGTTGGAAGCAATGCTATTCCTAGCTTCGCTGATATTGATGATGATAATTATTTGGATGCTTTTATTGGTGAAGGCAATGGTATTGACACCATAAGTTTTTATAAAAATGTTAATGGTTTATTTGAGCAAGGCCATGTTAATCCTCTTGCCAATATAAATGTTCGGCTTGATGGTGCGCCAGCTTTGGTTGATATTGATAACGATGGTGATATAGATGCCTTTATTGGGAATGGTGATGGTAGCATTCTATATTATAGAAATGATAACTCAACTTTTGTTGAGCAAACCGGTGGCGATAATCCTTTGAATATGGTAAATATGACTGCTAATAGTACTATTGCTTTTGGTGATATTGATAAAGATGGTGATTTTGATGCTTTTATTGGAGCTAATAATGGTGAAATCTATTACTACAAAAATACTGGTTCTGTTGAAAACCCGGTCTTTGAAGTACAAACTGTTACTAGTAATCCTTTCAATAATTTTGATGTGGGAAATGGTAGTGTCCCTACTTTAGGCGATATTGATGGTGATGGCGATTTGGATGCTTTGATTGGGGAAGATGGAGGCAGTATCAAGTATTTTAAGAATATCAGTGATGATGCTAATACTCCTAATTTTGAGGAACAAACTGGAGCCAATAATCCTTTTGATGGTGTAGATTTTGGGATGCGAAGTGCTCCGAGTTTAGTTGATTTTGATGGGGATGGGGATTTGGATGTATTTATTGGGGCGGGGGATGGTACGGTTAGATACTTTACTAATATGCCTATACCAAATATTTCTATTTTTCCAACCAATCACAATTTTTCAGAACAAGAAAATCCTAACCCATCTATCGTTATGCCAAATGATTCTGATTTTGGCGAATTGTGGGCATTGCATAATACTGGGGAAAATGGTGGAAAAGTGGGGGCTGACATTGGTGCTACTAAAGCATGGGGAATCACAACAGGTAATGAATCGTTTACGTGTGCTGTGCTAGATTCTGGTGTGGATAGCGATCATCCTGATTTGAAAGATAATCTCGTACCGGGTTGGAATTTTATTGATGATAACGATGATACTTCTGATAACTGTGGGCATGGTACGCAAGTAGCTGGTATTATTGGTGCAGTCGGTAATAATGAATTTGGTATTACGGGTGTTAATTGGTCTGTCAAAATCATGCCTTTGGTTGTGGCAGAATTAAAAGTGTTACCTAATAGTCGGGAATCTGTTTGTGTTGCCACTGATGACGCGATTATTAAGGCATTGAAGCATGCTCAAGATCAAGAAGTTAAATGTGTTAATATTAGCTTAGGAGCTGCATCTTCCTTTAATCAAGAATTATTTGATGCCATCCAAAATTATAATGGCTTAGTTATTGCGGCTGTAGGTAATGACTATGGACAAGATAATGATGAAATTCCTTTTTATCCTGCTAGTTACAATTTAGATAATATTCTGTCAGTATGTGCGACAGATCGTACAGATCGTTTGGCTGCTGTATCTAATATTGGCTACCTAAGTGTTGATTTATGTGCCCCGGGAAGTGGTATTATGAGTACCTATCTTGATGGTGACTATATCGAAAACACAGGTACCTCAATGTCAACTGCTTATGTGTCTGGTGCTGTTAGTTTGCTTTGGTCTGCTTTTCCCACTTTAACCACTTTGAAAATCAAAGAGCATCTTATTCAGTCAGCGGATTATCTTCCTAAATTGCGATATAATAAGCTATCGGTCGGTCGTTTGAATGTTTATCAAGCCTTATTACGACTCCAACCACAAATATTTACCATTTCTAACACGGGTAAAAGCAATTTAAAAATTGACCAAATTCAATTGATGGGTGAAAATGCCTCTGCGTTTAATTTAAATTCTAATGATAATTGTTTCTTCGAGTCGTTAATACCTAATAGTGAACTTTGTTTCGTGGAAGTGTTGTTCGACTCCAACGAACCGGGTGATAAAGTAGCTGTTTTAGAAGTACTATCCAATGCACCACAAATCGCCACCGCCCAACTCAGTGGTTTTGTAAAGGATCATAAGCCTACCGTAGGAAGAATTGGTGATGGGGAATTATTGCCCACACTAAAGCGGGCTAAACCAGCGGTGTATCACGTTGCAACTGGAGAAGTAGAAATTCCCACAGTAGTAGTACCCAATAACAAAGGCTATGCTGATATTTACCAAGTAAAATTATGTTCTGTCAACAATAACCCCTTACTTTTTGCCTCGTGTTACATTGCCTTAGTCGATAGTCGGAATAAGATTTTGGGTGACACACTTTTTGATGCTGATACTGGTACTGTTCATATACCGGGAGTGGAAGTAGATGATACGGGTATATTTTATGAAGTGACATTACAAATGTTAACCAATTCAGAGGGGGAATTTGAATTTGAAGTAAGTAAACTTATTCAAGTGGTACAAATAAAAATTGAACCTCCACCAAAATTTTGAAATTGCTTATACGCTCCAATACTTATAGTGTTTTTCGCTTGTATAAGGTACAAAGTTTCGGGAAATACGCTGCGCTCCATTCCCGAAATAACAATAAATGTACTTCACTCAAACGAAAAACACTATAGTTTTTTTATATTGTTTCCATATACATGTGGGAACTTAGAAAATAAAGGAAATTACCTATGATAAATCGTTGTGTAGTACTATTTCTTCTTATGTTTTTAATGGAATTGGCATTTTGTCAAGAAATAACCGAAACCACTGTACCAAATACTTCGTTAAATCCTTCGGCGGTTAAGGAAAATTTGCAAACAAGTTATGCTTTAAAAGTCGCGCAATTGACTATCAATGCTATTTCTACTTTTAAGCAAAAATATCATCCGCGGGAACTGAATCAAAATGATGTGAATTGGTTTACTGAGGAATTGTTAAGCTATGGAAAAGATAATTTAATAGAAACAATTATTTATGAGCCTGAACAAAGTTTAACAATTGTCATGCAAAATAATAACTTTGTAGCTCCTCTATTGCGTAGTAAAGAACTTGTTTACCAGTATTATCCTCAAGCAGACCAATGGAAGATTAAACAAGAATTACCTACAATAGCGGCGACTCGTCCGGATTCTCTATTGAGAGATATTGGTATGGGACTTATTACAAGCTATTGTAATGGTCCAAAAGAAAATTTTGGATTTAGTGGGATGTGGCCTGATACTCAATGGTGTCCAGCATGGCTTCAGTTTGTTATGCCATCTCCGCAATAAGTAACTGTAAACGATTGTACATAAAAGTATTATTCTGCTACACTTTTTCAAAGATAGGAAACACACAAAGAACTTTGAATCATGAAAATACTAATTAAATTACTGACCATTGCCATTTGGTTATCATTAACTTCAGTGTCATACGCTGAGGTTGTATTAGATGGTACGCTAGGTACCAATAGTGGGCCATTGCCGGGGCCTGTTTATTTAATTGGCGACAATCTGGGACAAAAATCTGGAGCCAATTTGTTCCATAGCTTTGAGTCGTTCAACATAAACACCGGTGAAAGTGCTACTTTTACTGGACCAGATTCGGTCTCAAATATTATTGGTCGAGTGACGGGAAGCGATTTTTCGTGGATTGATGGAACGTTACGTTCTGAAATTCTCAATGCAAATTTATATTTACTTAATCCCAATGGTATCATGTTTGGCAAAAATGCCAGTTTGGATATTAATGGCTCATTTCATGCCAGCACCGCCGACTATTTGCGGTTAAAAAATGGCCAGAATTTTTATGTAAATAAGTCTAATGATTTTTCATTGATGGTTGCACCACCGTCGAGCTTTGGTTTTTTAAATAACACTCCGGCGAGCATCACCGTAGATAAAAGTATACTTCAAGTTCCCACAAGAAAAACATTGTCTCTCATCGGTGGTGATTTAGATATTAAGAATGGTGGTAAATTATATGCGCCTGATGGAAAAATTAATTTAGTATCAATGGCATCAACTGGCGAGGTTATCCCCGGTTTGCCAAACACCGATCAAGAATTGGGTACCATCAACCTTTCTCACTTTTTAGATATTGTGGATAATAAAATCGTGGGGTACAGAACTGCCAGTCTTGATACCAGTGGTATTAGTGGCGGGGAGATTTTTATCCAAGGTGGTCAATTTTTCTCAATGGGTGGTTATCTGACTTCAAAAGTACTTAAAACTAGTTATCCCAGTGAAGTAAATATCAAACAACAACCCGGTAAAATAACACTTCTGGTTAATAAAGCCATTGACCTAGCGGGCAGCAATATTGCTGTTGATGCAGAAAAAGGCACGAACTATGATGCTGGGAATATTATGATAGAAACTGGCACCTTAGCACTCAATCCAAGTTGTCCAACTTGTGGCATTAGCAGTGATACATCCGGAACTGGTAATAGTGGTGATATAACGATTAATGCCTCGGAAAGTTTAACAATTACGGGAAGTGGTATTTCTACAATTTCTGATGAAGGTGATGCTGGTAAAGCCGGCAATATTAATTTAGAAGTTGGACAACTAACACTCAATTATGGATTTCTTAACAGTGGTACTTTAGGAAGCGGCGATAGTGGCAACATAGATGTTAATGCTACTAAAGGTATTTCATTGGTCAACAATAGTTTGATTTCTGGTGCCATTGGCTCAACTAATATTAGTGGTTCAGGAAAAGGTGGTAACATTAATATCAAAGCACCTAGATTAGAAATCACAGATAGTAGTGCAGTGCAAACGGGAGCCTTTAGTTCCTCAACTGGAGATGCCGGAGATATTCAAATAGATGTAGATTACTTGGGATTAGCAGATCGCAGCACCATTATTTCTTCAAATGCGGGTCATGATAAAAGTGGTAAGTTATCCATTGTTAGCAATGACATTGAATTAAATCGAAGTTCAATTTTTTTACTAACCAAAGGTAAATACGAAGCTGGCTCACTTAACATAACGGCAGATAATATTTCATTATTTGACAATAGCTTCATCCTCAGTTTAGCAGACAAAGGAAGCGGTAGTTACCTTGCCCTTCAAGCGCGTAACCAATTATACTCAGACAAAAGTTTTATCCTCACAAGAACATACGGTAGTAAAGAAAGTTCTGGGGATATTATTGCAAAAGCAAAAGATTTTATGATTAACGATGGTCAAGTGCTTGCTACTGGCGTAGTGGGAGATGGTGGAAATATGAATATTCAAGCGAATAATATAAATATATTAGGTAATGGTTGGATAGATGTATCTTCAAAATACGGAGTCAATGGTGAATTGATAGTTAATTCTGTTAAACTCACAGACGACTTCATGGTATTACCTCACCCCAAAATTCACGGTGCAAAATTATCGTTAAACCGCTGCGCTAATTCATCACTGAAAGAAACTATCAGTAAATTCATCATAACAATCCGCGACGTATCACCACCAACACCGGAGGATTTGAGAAGATAGGCATTCAACCTATTCCTAACATCTTTGCCATCAGTACCCATTTAGGCGGTTGCGGCTAAATAAAATACCCTTAACGAAATTAATGCGTAACAAGTTTTTTGAAAAAACTTGGGATCGTAGGGTATATTATTTTCTCGCTGTCGCCTTAACTAGCCAACACCGGAGAAATGAGGTTTCAAATTAAACACTTTAATATACGGCACTTACCTCTTTATTTATTTTTCTTATGCGAAATAATTATAATAGGAGGGCTATACGTTGAAGAACCAAAAATAGTAAATATAATTCAGAAAAATTTTGGGTTTATGATAACAATCATATTTCTTTTTCCATTTTTTTCCGGTGCTTTGTTTGACAAGATTTGGAAACCTTTTAATCCAGACAAATTTAGGCAGTATATACGGTTATTTTTATTTATTTTTTTCAGCCAAGTGATTTTTTTATCTATGGTATTTCACAAAAATGGAATAATAGATAAATATCAAGCCCCTATTAGTCACCAAGAAAATAGCATAAGGAAATACCAAACACATACAGATCAGAAAAATGGTATAATAAAAAAATATCAAATACCTATTGGTATAGTAATACTCATATTATTTCTGTCATTAAATTTTGTGTTCATATTGGAAATTATAAGATTCATTAATCATTACCATGCTAGTAACGAAGTATTTCGTGAATTCTGGATCATTTTTGCGTTCGGTTTTTTGAATATACTCGTATTCGCATTTGCTTATCAAATGTTTGGAATTTGTTGCAATAATAAAGCACCTATTAAAGGAGATATTTTAACCAGTTTGTATTTTTCTATTGTTACTTGGACAACACTTGGATATGGTGATCTTAAGCCAGTGCTGGAGTTAAGGTTATTTGCGGCACTTGAAGCACTGATAGGTTATCTATATATGGCTGTATTGGTTGGACTTTTTTTAAATCTGGTTCAAGTAAAACGAAAAGAAAATGATGGTAGTAATCCTCAAAAAATATGTGTATATAGTCATTTTAGTAGGACTTTTTTTAAGTCTGGTTCAAATAAGGATATGAGAAGAGAATCATGAATCATGGTTCTAATTACGGATGAGGTACACAATCCATCTCAACCATTCGACATGATGCAAAACATCCTCGAATGAATTCTCAAATTTTGGCACGAATTTTCAGTTACAAAAACTTAACTTTATTAAGGAATTAAGATTATGGGTATTATGCAGTGGTTTGTATTGTTTGCTATTGTCAGTTTTATTTTTCATCAAATTGGTGATATATTTCATCGCGTTTTTAAGAAATTTGGCTGGACCGGTTGGTGGGATTCTGCTTCTGAACTGGTCAAAAAAACTTTGATCAATTTAGTTGTCGGTTTGGGCATTATGATGGTAATAATATCCTTTCAAAATTGGCCTTGGATGATAGAGGCTGAAGATGCCAGTATGGATTGGATGATGGAACTGAATCAGAAAATCATTCCGGCTAGAGAAGGTACGGAACCTTTTGTGTTTTTGGATGTTGATAATAAGACATTTTCTCGTTGGGGTGAGCCATTATTTACTCCAAGAAACCGGTTGAAAAACATCATTGAAACAGCTATATCTGCTGAGCCGAAAATAGTCTTAGTTGATCTTGATGTTAGTCAGTCAACTCCAGTACTTGATAAGTCGGTATTACATCCGGAAGACCAAGAGCTAAAGGATTATTTGGAAAATTACGCCAAGAATTGTGATGACAATTGTCCGCCAATTATTCTTGCTCGGGCATTTAAAGTTCAACTGAAGGATGGTTATCCTGAGCCGAGAATTGGGTTTTTGGAGGATGTTGTCAAAAATGGCTCTCCGCACTTGCAATGGGCATCTGCACACTTTCTCCATGCCGAAGATCAGGTTATTAGACGGTGGATGTTATGGCAACCAGCTTGTAGGGGAGATAAAGAAAAATTTGTATCTCCTTCTTTCGAGTTGATTACAATGTCTTATCTTACAGAAGGTTGTAGTATTGCTCAAATGCAGGAAAAGTTGCAGCATTTGTTGCCGAAAAATTGTGACGAATTTGAATCACCGGCTTTAGAAAAATTTCAACTTTGTGGGTTAGATACTTCTACTGATATATTGAGTATTCATCAACGGGTAGATTATAAAATGCCTTGGTTGTTACCGGCTAATGATGGTTTGGGGGAAATTGATACTCTGGTTAGTCAGGTGGATGAGGATGTTTTGACAATTTTTAGTGCTGAACATTTTGCTGAATTTCCAACTACTGTTACTAAGGAAAATTTAGCGAAGTTAAAGGGTAGTATTGTTGTAATTGGAGGTAGTTATCGGGATGCTGGGGATGTGCATATTACACCTTTGGAGGAAATGCCGGGTGCTTTGGTTATTATTAATGCCATTAACACTTTATTAACTTTAGAGGGAGGTACAATTAAGCCGTTACCAATATGGGCTAGATTGTTGATAATGGCGGTGCTTGTTGTTATACTGAGTTTCGTTCTCGTTAAAGTCAGTTCAGCTTATGGGATGATGATTTCTGGTCTATCTATTATATTGGTGTTGTTGATACCGGCGATTTTCTTTTATGGGCATGGTTATTGGTTTGACTTTACGGTACCATTGCTTATAATGCAGGGCTATCAGATGATG
>Ga0233404_10000197_pt1 | contig 16102 bp, 15 predicted proteins | sample Na_oxic_2_MG_FD_179861 | JGI IMG/M metagenome (GOLD analysis project Ga0233404, IMG submission 179861) | Seawater microbial communities from Saanich Inlet, British Columbia, Canada - Na_oxic_2_MG | ecosystem: Environmental > Aquatic > Marine > Inlet | place: Canada: British Columbia | collected...
CAAGAAAAAGACAGCCCTACATAAAAGTTCAAATTGTGCCCGTGTGTAGTATATCTTGTTGATAACGAAAATTTGTTCCAAAAATAGTATTTCTAAAAGCAATCATTTTTGAATTTCACCCTATATTTTAATTATGAAAAATTCTCAACCTAAACTCGCCCTGGGACCTGTATCATATTACTGGGCGCGTGATTCCCTGCTAGATTTCTATGAACAGATCGCAGAAACGACTATTGATATTATTTATCTAGGAGAAACCATTTGTTCTAAACGCAAATTACTACGTACCTCTGATTGGCTGGCATTGGCGGAGCGATTAGTCACATCCGGTAAAGAAGTTGTATTATCAACATTAGCCCTACTAGAGGCAGAATCGGAACTCAAAACGCTACGCCGGCTTTGCGATAATGGTCATTTTATGGTAGAAGCTAACGATATAGCGGCGGTGCAATTATTAGAAGGAACACCCTTTGTCACCGGTCACAGCATTAATATCTATAATACACGCGCCCTAGCACGATTAGCCAGTTTAGGGCTACGCCGATGGGTGCTACCGGTCGAATTATCCCGTGATACATTGCTTGATATGATTGCTTCCCGCCCTGCGGGGGTAGAAACTGAAGTTTTCGTTTATGGGCGTTTGCCTTTAGCTTATTCAGCACGTTGTTTTACCGCGCGCGCCCATAATTTACCTAAAGATGATTGTCAATATCGTTGTTTAGATTATCCCGATGGCTTAACGCTTTATAGTCAAGAGGATAAACCTTTTTTGACGTTAAACGGGATTCAAACGCAATCAGCTTATACCTATAATTTATTACCGGCTCTAACGGATATCAAAACGATGGAAATTGATGTTTTACGCATCAGCCCCCAATCCAGGCATACAGAAAAGGTGATTGAAATCTTTCAGCGTGCTTTGAACGAGCCAGAAACTGTGGCAGAAGGGATGGCTCGCTTACAACGCTTAATGCCAATCGGTGCTTGTGATGGATATTGGTATGGTAATAAGGGCATGGAAGAAAAAGCAATAGAATGGTCCAAAAAATAAGGCTAATTAGAAATCCGATTTTTTCAAAAAATCGGATTTTTTTTATTTAACTAAACTGGTAGCTATCGAAAATAAATTGCCTCCCTTTTTTTCCCGTATCAAAACACGATTCTTATCCTGTTTCAAGATATGTCCTTTCACCTTTAGCGTCCAACCTGAAATAGGGGTGCGAATTTCTAATCGGATTTCTTCACCCTTTTTCAGATTCGCCCGTTTGTCCAAAAGATCGAACTGTAACATACGCATATTCTGTTCGATACCTTCTGCCAAAGCTTTGCGATAAATAAAAGCATTATTTGCCGCCCAGAGTTCAATGGCTTTTTCATCGATTTCATTTCCAACCGGATCAGAATAATAGGTGTTAAAACCAAAATAATCGGGTTTGGAAGCCTCGTTCAAATAAAGTCGTGCTTTGGTTTGTACAATCAAAACCTGAGCGTTTGGTGAAAACTCATATAAGGTATTCAGTACTAAAAACGGTGGTTGAATTAGTTCAGCAGGTTTATATTCAACGGTGCTTTTATTCAGTGACTTTATTTCTAACCAAGGTGACTTGGCAAGATTTTTTTGGAGCTCATTCCAATATTGCGTCCGAAAATCAATATTGGTTTTTACCTTGAGCAGTGGTGCGATCTGGAAATGAACCGCTTTGCTACGCATTTGGTTTAACCGATCTTCGTCAATAAGTGCCCAAAATAGCCCCCTCCTACCAGTCGAAAGATATTGCTTTTCATCAAATTGAATAGTGATTTCATCATTGCGAATTATGCTAAGTACATCTATCTGGTAAGTATGATTTACCAATACAGGATCCAGGGACTTGTGAGTCATCATAGCACACCCCGTCAACAATAGCAACATTGCCAAACCAATCTTATGTTGATTGAATAGATATTTCATGAATTTTCTCCCGTTATCAAATAGCTAAGAAATCCGATTTGTCAAAAAATCGGATTTTTCACATCAAGTTTCAATAACATCCGTTTAAGATATAATTTTAGCATACAAATCATGCTCATCAGCCCCTATAACTTCCCCTTTTACCCAGTCTCCTGACACTAAATCCCAATCTTCTTGATTATCAATAATAACCATGCCATCTATCTCAGGGGATTCAGCTGCACTTCTGGCGTAAATGGCTTCAGATGTCACTTCATCTACCAGAACCGTCACAGTTTGATTTATTCGTTCTTGAAGTTTATCAGCACTGATAACACTTTGTGTTTCCATAAAACGCGCTAAACGTTCTTCTTTAATTTCAGCAGATACCATACCAGGTAATGTATTAGCTGCCGCGCCTGTCACGGGAGAATAAGCAAAAGCTCCCACGCGATCCAAGCGAGCCTCCTGGATAAATACTAATAATTTTTCAAAATCTGCTTCGGTTTCGCCTGGAAAACCAACAATAAAAGTACTACGCAAAGTGATATCGGGGCAAAGCTTGCGCCAATGAGCAATACGGCGCAATAAGTTTTCACTATCCGCCGGGCGACGCATCGCTTTAAGAATAGAGGGACTGCCATGTTGTAGCGGGACATCCAAATAGGGCAAAATTAAATTTTCTGCCATTAATTCAACCAATTGGTCAACATGAGGATAAGGATAAACATAATGCAAACGTACCCAAACACCTAACCCCCCTAAATGTCTCGCCAATTCAACAATACGAGTCTTGAGTGGACGACCCTGCCACAAATCCAGACGATATTGGGTATCAACACCATAAGCAGCCGTGTCCTGAGATACAATTAACAATTCTCGTACCCCCGCCTCAACTAAACGTTCTGCTTCATTAAGTACCTCACCAATCGGGCGGCTGACTAATTTGCCACGCATAGTCGGGATAATGCAAAAAGAACATTTTTGATTACAACCCTCAGCAATTTTAAGGTAAGCATAGTGACGAGGTGTGAGTTTAATACCGCCCGGGGGGACTAAATCACTATAAGGATCACACTGTGGCGGTAATTCAGCATGGATCACAGCCATCACTTCATCCAAACTATCCGGTCCTGTTACGGCTAATACTTCTGGATAGCTTGCCTTAATCACATCGCCCCGCGCCCCTAAACAACCGGTAACAATGACTTTGCCATTTTTGGTTAATGCCTCACCAATCGCTTCTAAAGATTCTGCGACAGCATCATCAATAAAACCGCAGGTATTAACTATTACCAGTTTTGCCTCTTCATAGTGAGGCGTAATCAAATACCCCTCAGTCCGTAATTGAGTTAGGATACGTTCTGAATCGACTGTCGCTTTAGGGCAGCCCAGAGAAATAAAACCAACTTTGGGAAGAATAGGGTTCATTAATTTAAATATTTCTTGTTATCAGTTAAAGTTTTACAGAATGATAGCATAAAACCAATATTTATCCCACAGTCTGTTAAAATAGAATAGTTGTAACGACTCAGCAAACGTTGGGTGGGTAGCCAAACCCACCACAAAATGATTACCGTATTCTCGGTGATGGCATTTCTTTACTCAATGCTTTTTTGTAAGGGAAATGTGTTATACCTTCTAACTAAATTTTTTAGCTCGCTACACTCGCTCTAAAAAAACAAGTTATTTTATGACTGTTCCTAAGTATAAAATTGCATTTTAACTTATTTCAGGGCAAAAAAAACCTGACAGGTTTTGAAAACCTGTCAGGTTTAATGGCGAATCCAGCGAGCGTAGGTAGTCATTCAAAAGGTGGGTTTCGCTATCGCTCTACCCACCCTAGTCTGACGGGTGCGGTGTCCGCTGTTATAGGTTTTCAAGCCTATGATTATTATACACTTTTGGTGGGAAATTGCAAGGGTTTTACCAAAAAAAAGCCCCAAGCCTTTCGACGGGGCTTTTCACACTGTTCGAGCTCGCGGCTTTTTGTGTTGGGAGCAGGGCTTTGTTAGCCTTTTTTGCATTTAAACTTGGGCCAGATTTAATTTGAGCCTGACCCCTTTTCTCATTGCCGTTATGATGTTTGGGGCCGACAAAATTAATTCGAGCCTGACCCCTTTTTGCTTGAAATGGTGGCTTTCGCTTTCGCCCTACCCACCCTACATTTTACCCATCCTACGCTTGCTTTAATGCGTTTCAAGCTTTGTATCATCCAACCATCCAATAAGACCACTGAAAAACTCAATAATCCCAAACAGAATTGCTCCCCATGCAATAATATAGGTTTCACCTCCTGATGCTGCTTTGTATGTAGCTACTGTAACTACCGTTCCACCCACTAGCCAAAGAATACCATAAAGCATGTGACGAGCATATTTACTAGCCAATACATTACGGTGGCCTCCATATGGCTTAATATTCAAAAATCCTCCTAATAAGATTAATACTAAAATGCTTAATAAAAAAACAACACGTAGATCCATATGTAATAAAATTCCCAACAAGAATGATGCTGAAAGAAAAATAAAGTGAAGGAAAAAAAACACTCGTATATCCATTTGTAAAATTCCCCAAAAGAGTGACGTTGAAAGAAAAATTGCTACTATTGTAGGACTTACGCATTGATAAACACAATAAAATATGTTCTCTATAAAAATCAAATACTTATAAAAATTGATGACTGAATTAAATTTGTAAAAAGGGTCAAAAATGACCCCATATCAATTTTGTAACACATTGAATTTAAAGAGTTTCATAAAATACTTTTCTTGTCAATGCGTAAGTCCTATATTGGTACAAAAGTTAGCCTAAAATGGCCTTGATAAATAGTTATAATTTATAATTAATTGATTTTATTGAACTTTTTTATTATTTCAGAGTAAAAAATGAATAAAATCAGCGAGCGTAGAGCGAAGCGAAAACCCACCATTCCATATAATAGGAAATAAAGGGGCCATGGTCGAATTGTTTTTTAAAACATTACAATTTCTATAACTTGATGATCAAGTTTTTTGTAAGTGATTGATTTTAAAATAAATATTATTTTAGGGGCTAAAAATAAATTAGCTTTAAAATCAATAAGTTACCTATTTTATGCCCTAAAAATCGATCATCTTAAAGCCAAATAACATCAAAAACTTGATCATCAAGTATAAAAATCCAAGATTAAGAATTAAATTGAGTATAGTCAAAAATGACTTCCATAATTTGGGCATGAATATTACCACGTCTTGAAAAAAAGGTCAAGCATCTTATGAAAATTTTTCTAGGTCAAAATAAATATTTCTTCAAATTCTACAATTTTAAAGGTTTCAGCCAATATAAAAATATTTTTGTCGGTTCTTATGTTTAATTGGGAATTAATAATTGCTAATTGGATTAGAAATTAATCTGCCCTACTGATGCTATATCCTTTTTTCGGGTTCCCACGCGCCAGCGTCAATGCCATTGACCCAACGCTTGCTATACTCCGCACGTTTAAGCATTAGACTTTTTTAGATGCATTTTCCCTGTTATAATAATGGAAATTTTAATATACTGCACACGGGCATAATTTAAACTTTTAGCCAGGTAGGTCGTGTTAGATTTTTTGGCGCGGCAAAAAAACGTAACCCGACATTTACCTGCCTCATTGAAAAAAGTTCAGCAAGTAGGGTGCGTTCCACGCACCTGAAGCTGTCCATCCAACGCTCGCTTCGATTTTCAATAAGGAGGATCAGCAGGACCAGTATAGCCACACATCCCTAATCGAGGTGAATTAACCAATTCAATTGGTTCTCCATAATTATCGTGAGGATGTGTTTCGGCATGTTTTTCACACAATGTGGTCCACTCACCTTCTTCAATCAAGCATTCCATACATAACCATCCCGATAGTTTGCCACATTCTGCACAAACCGATTCTGGCATCTTGTTGCGAGCCATGAGATAAATTGGATACTTAGTTAATGGAATACCCTCTCTAACATCTGTTGCTGCGATTAATGTTTTTGATTCGGTTCCAAAATCATAGATATGGGTAAGTTCAACGTCAGAGGCGAAGACATCCCTAATTTGAAGAGCCATTGAGATTTCTTCACCACGCCAACCGCCTACCGAAAATTGACTATTATGTCCACAACATTCTAGCCAAATAGCCCGTAAATATTGATCTAAGTCCCCCAAACTCGCACGACCATTCACCTCCAAGTGCAACCAGAAATCTGGTAGATAGGCATTTCGGACTAGTAAATGATATAGCGGTTGCTTTTTACCTGTTTTCTTGCCTGTTTCAGCACTTTTAATGGTTTTCTGACGCTGTGAACAGGCTTTTAGATGTTTCGTTAAACCACTTCTCGTCATTTCTCGATCACAAAATACACAACTACCTCGTGATTGTTTTTTTCGAGACATATTTTGTCTCCTTAAATGTTTGTATATAGTAATTCTATAGATGTTCAACCAAAGTAGGTCGGGTTAGATTTTTTTGCACAGCAAAAAAACGTAACCCGACAAAGGTCTATTTCTCATCAAAAATTTAATAGCGACTCTGTTGCAAAGCAATAATCCTGTCTTCAAGCGGCGGATGGCTCATAAAGATATATTGTATTAAACTTCGCCCTTTGCTACCATGAATACCAAAAGCCGCTAATTGATCGGGCAATTGCCCCGTTTGTCCCATTTGTAACCGTTGCAAGGCGGCAATCATTTTATTCGTTCCAACCAATCTCGCAGAACCAGCATCAGCGCGAAACTCTCGTTGTCGTGAAAACCACATCACAATCGCACTGGCAAAAATCCCTAACACAACTTCGGCAACCATGGTTCCAAGATAATAACCAGGACCATATCCCCGCTCATTTTTAAAGATGGCACGATCAACCAGTTGACCGATAACTCGCGCTAGAACAATAATAAAAGTATTTATCACGCCTTGAATGAGAGCCAATGTCACCATATCACCGTTAGCAACATGGCTTATTTCATGCGCTAACACCGCTTCAACTTCACGTTGTTCCATTGCTTGAAGTAAACCGGTACTGACCGCCACCAATGCATTATCACGATTCATGCCGGTTGCAAAGGCATTGATATCAGGAGAATCATACATAGCTACTTCGGGCATACCAATTCCCGCTGAATGAGCTTGACGACGTACCGTGTCTAATAACCAGGCTTCGGCAGTATTGCTTGGTTCTTCTATTACATGGGCACCCGTCATCTTTTTTGCCATCCATTTGGAAATGGCTAACGAAATAAATGAGCCACCCATACCAAGTATCAGTGCAAACAGGAGCAAACCCATTGTATCGGTAGCACCGAGTAAGGGTAAAGTAAAGCTCAGTAAAACTAAAACCGCAAGGTTGGTTGCAAGAAATAATGTGACCGTTTTCATATTTTTTTAATAATTAATGGTTAATGATTGATATGCGCTTTTAAAAGATCGCGATAAACCGTCGGATCTTTAATATGCGTTATTTCGCCAGGGCGTGGAAAATATAAATCTTGTAAACGCGATAACCAAAATCGTAATGCTGCCGCTCGTAATATGACCGGCCAATTTTCATATTCAAGCTGACTGAACGTTCGATTTTTAAAGTAACCATCCAACATCGCTTGTACCCGTTTATCATCTAAATGACTATCCGGCAGACTACACCAATCATTCACGGTAATCGCAACATCATAAATTAAAACATCATTGCAAGCGTAATAAAAATCAATGATACCACACAAAGTATCGCCCTCAAATAGGGCATTGTCCCGAAATAAATCAGCATGAATCACGCCACACGGTAAGTCCAAATGCCGAGAATTGGCTTGAAATTCTAACTCCGCTTGTAGCAGCACAACATCATCAGGTTCCATAAAGGGCAATACTCGCTCTGCAGTGATTTTCCACCAATGGGGACCACGTCCATTCGGACGATAATTTGGAAAATGCGGGTTCACCGTATGCAAACGCCCTAGTGAATACCCCACCGCATAACATTGCGCTAAGTTTGGCAGTTCAACAGCTTGACCACGGAGACGTTTAACTAAAGCCGCCGGTTTAGCATTCAATTCGCGCAAATAATGTCCCTGTATATCAGTTAAGGGGTGAGCACTTTGAATATTGTGTTCGGCAAGATAAGCCATTAGTTCAAGAAAATAAGGCAATTCATCGCAATCTAAGGACTCAAACAAAGTCAACACAAATTCACCTGTCGAAGTGGTCACAAAATAATTAGTATTTTCTATGCCGGCAGTGATACCTTGATAGGCAACTAAATGACCTAAATCATAATGAGTTAAAAACTTTTCAAGTTGATGGCGTTCAACGAGCGTATAAACAGACATATCAGTTATCAGTTATCAGTTATCAGTTATCAGTTGCCAGCGTTCAACATCTTTAGGATAATCAATATCCCATTGTGTTGGCAATTCTTTCCAACCCAGTCCTAGAGCACGTAAACGCGCCCGTGTCAAAGTTAATACTTGCGAACTACCCCAGGGCATATCAATAAATAATTCTCTCACCACCTGCTGCATACCTATTAACACATATCCTCCATCCTCGGCTGGGGCTAACACAACCATTTCACCTTGCCGTAAAGCAGCAAAGCCCTCTTCTATGATTTGCACCTCTAAACTGGGACAATCACTCCCAATCAATATAACAGGTGCAGGGGCAACACTGGCTAGGGCATAAGCCATACGTTCTCCTAAATCCGCACCCTGTTGATAGTGTAAACTTACTCCAAAATGCGTTTGACAGGCTTGAAAAAAAGGATGATATTCACCACACCATAAGTGTAAAGTGAAAAAACCACAAAATTTTTGCAAGCAATGTTTGACTAATTGTTGATGTAAATCGCAAGCACCTTGAGTGCCCAAAACCGGTATCAAGCGTGTTTTAACTTTACCAGGTATTGGTGCTTTAGCGAATACTTGTAAAATACCTTTTACCATTTTTATCTACTTTGCAGTTGAAATCAATGGGATCATACTTGATTGATTTTTTAGATCAGTATAAAATTGGCACCGCTTACTTTGCTGGCAATATTACTCATCAACCGTATTTTCCAAATCAATCGTTGACCCTATTGATTTATGTTTTTGCCTTAGAGATTGGTTTAGATAGAATGAGAAAAGAATGTAAGCATTTTAACAAATATAGACTTTCAGATAAATAACTTCACAAATTAAAAAGTTTCTTGTTTATTTTTCAATAAGTTATAAATATGAAATAGTGAAATTATTTATATGAAAATCTATAGATTAAAAAAATAGAAAACTTAATTCAAAAAAAATAGCCACGTCACCGTTCATTTATCCAGAAAGGGCTTGAGCAAGGGATTGTCTCTACCATATATAATGTGCATGTCGCAATCTTTTATTTATAGTTGCCCCAACATTATCCAATGTGCATGTAGGGGTAATTCTTTATGGTTGCTCTAAACATTTATGGTTGCCCCAAACATTTTTGAAAAATGCCAAAATAGGAATATTAATGCAAAATCTAATTAAACAACGTTTTTATAAAATCATTCCTCATCAGGTAGATTTTTGTTCTTTGCGCTATTTAGAAGAGCGTTCTGAAAAACTCCTGGTGCGGCAAAATATCGCAGATCCACCTTTAAGTCGCCATGATGTTGGGATTATGTTGACAGTCATTGATAAAGGGGGATTGGGTTATGCAGCAACAAGCGATTTAAGTAAATCGGGGCTACGTGAAGCAATGACACGGGCACTGCTATGGGCAGAACGTAGCCGGGAAAGGAGTGTGATAAATTTTTCTAAAGTGACTATGCCACAAGAACGCGGTAGTTATCAATCCGTGCTTGAAAAACCCTGGGATAGCCTATCTATTGCAGATAAATTGGATTTACTGCACTGTGAATCAGCCCAATGTCAGTTAAATGATAAAATCGTTGATTGGCAAACCTCATTATGGTTTGTGCAAACAGAACAGTTATATTTAACACATGAAGGCGGAGAAATTAAACAAAGTAACCAATATCTGATTCCGGAAATTCGGGTTATTGCTAATCAGGGGGTTAATACACAATACCGTACTTTTAGCGAATCCACTTATGGACGACAGGGTGGTTTGGAAAATTTGGATCATATCGGCTTTGTCGGCAAAGGGCAACAATTGGCTGAAGAAGCATTGCAATTGTTAGCGGCACCTAATTGCCCTAGTGAATGTATGGATATCATGTTAGCACCCGATCAGATGATGCTACAAATCCATGAATCTATTGGACACCCTTTGGAATTGGATCGCATTTTAGGCGATGAACGCAATTATGCTGGTACCAGTTTTGTGACATTGGATATGTTTGACACTTATCAATATGGTTCGCCGCTACTGAATGTCACTTTTGATCCGAATTTTCCTGAACAACTAGCAAGTTATGGTTTTGATGATGAAGGTTTGCCAGCAGAAAAAACTTATATCATCCGTGACGGTATATTGAAGACACCGCTTGGTGGTATCATGTCGCAAGCGCGTACAGGTTTATCGGGTGTTGCTAACGCGAGGGCAACCAGTTGGAATCGTCCACCAATTGATCGTATGGCGAATCTTAATGTAGAACAGGGAAATAGTACGCTTGATGAAATGATTGGTTCCATTGAACGGGGCATTTTTATGAAAACGAATTTATCATGGTCCATTGATGACTCGCGCAATAAGTTTCAATTTGGTTGTGAATGGGGACAATTAATTGAAAAGGGTGAGTTGACGCAAGTGGTGAAAAATCCTAATTATCGAGGGATTTCTGCTACTTTTTGGCGCAATCTGAAAAAAGTGGGTAATCAGGAAACTTTTGAAATATTAGGTGTACCCTATTGTGGAAAAGGTGAACCCAATCAAGTTATTAGAGTGGGACATGCTTCGCCCGTTTGTATTTTTACTGATGTTGATGTGTTTGGAGGCGTTTAATGCAAGACTATTTTTATGCACTGGCTGATTTTATGGATAAACAGTTACAAGGTGATGAGGTGTATCTGTGCGAATTGACGGCAGAGCAATCTGAATTTGTGCGTTTTAATCAAGGGCGCATCCGACAACCAGGCAGTGTAGAGCAGCGTTATCTTGAAGTTGATTTGATTAAAAAGCAGTGTCGTGTCACAGGACAATTAACATTGAGTGGATCAATGCGTATAGATCAAGAACGGGTAGCGACTTTGCTCTCAGAATTACGAGATAAATTGCAGCATCTTCCGGATGATCCTTATTTATTCTATGCCACCGAGGTACACTCGACTGAATCTATTGGAACAAACCAATTACAGGCAGAAGCTTTAACAGAAATCGTGTCATCTGTCCAAGCCCATGATTTTGTTGGAATTTATGCATCTGGTGGCATTTTTACCGGTTTTGCTAATTCATTGGGGCAGCGCAATTGGCATAGTCGTTATAGTTTCAATTTGGATTGGAGCTTTTATCATAGTAAGGATAAAGCGGTTAAATCCGCTTATGCTGGCTGTCATTGGGAAATGCCCATTTTTCAAAACAAAATAACACATGCCCTGGCACAGTTAGAAATCCTTAAACGCAAACCTCATACCATTACACCAGGAAACTATCGGGTTTACCTGTCTCCTACTGCTCTGTATGAAATTTTACAATTACTGAGTTGGGATGGTTTTGGGTTGAAAGCGCAGCGCACTAAAGCCAGTGCCTTGTTGCGAATGCTGGAAACACCAGCGCAGCATTTACACACCAGCGTCACCCTCACTGAAAATACTGCCCAGGGTATCGCACCTGCTTTCCAATCAGAAGGATTTATAAGACCGGCACAAGTACCCCTTATATCACAAGGAGTTTATGATTCTGCCCTCGTCTCCCCGCGTTCCGCTAAAGAATATGATATAGAAACCAACGGCGCGAATGATGAAGAAACACCTCTTTCGTTTGACTTAGCAGCCGGCGATTTTCAAAAAGCAGATATTCTGAAAACGTTGGATACTGGCATTTATATTAATAATTTATGGTACTTAAATTATTCTGATCGCGCTGCGTGTCGAATGACGGGGATGACACGTTTTGCCACTTTTTGGGTAGAAAAAGGTGAAATTGTCGCACCGCTAAATGTGATGCGTTTTGATGAAACGCTTTATAATATCCTTGGAGATAAGCTAATCGCTTTGACGACGGAACGGGAATTTATCATTGAAACTGATACTTATGAAAAACGTTCTACGGGAAGTGCGCGATTACCGGGAGCATTGGTAGAAGATTTTAGTTTTACACTTTAAAATTGTAGGTAGTTGGTTGCATTTCATAAGGGCAGACACGCAAAAAGTCTGCCCCTACTGTTACACGATTTCAATTTTCTTTAATAAACGTCGAGTGTTCAAGAGGTTTTAACTTATCTTTTATGCGTGTGTAATTATTTTCATTGTTAAAAAGCCAGAGGATTTTGGCTTTTCGGTTTTTCGGGTATTGATAATGAGTACAACGAATTTTGTTCATAAACGACTAACCCTTTGATATTGTTAGATTTATTATATTATCTCTCGTCTCTCTCGTCTCTCGTTCCCAAACTCCGTTTGGGAATGCCTTCATGTTTTACGCTTGCTTACATCATCTTTATAAACGGTTTATTTTTGCCATAAGCACGATAAATAACAATATGTTAAAATCATTAAGCACTAAAAATTTCACCCTTTTTTCAAACGCAGAGATTGAATTTTCACCCGGTTTAAATGTGATCATAGGGGAAAATAACACAGGGAAAAGTCACCTGTTAAAATTGGCTTATACGGTTGCCGTTATCTGGTATGAAGCCGCGGCTGAACATCAAAATATCCCAGGGAAAATCTCATCAAAAGGGAGTAAAAGTTGGTGGCAACGTCGTCTTGCGGAAAAATTGGTCGGCATATTCAAACCCGATAAATTAGGGCATCTATTTCACCGTGATGGTGGACGGCAAAAAGCTAAAATTGAAGCTGAAATGTTTGCCACAAAAAATGATCAGCGTTTAAAATTCGCTTTTAGCTCAAACACCCAAAAAGAAGTAGAAATACTCCAAACGCCGCTTGAATTTCCATCCGCACCACCGATTTTTTTGCCGAGCAAAGAAGTACTTTCGTTTTACCCAGGTTTTGTTAAACTCTATGATGATCGCGAATTAACGGTTGATGAAACTTATCCCGACCTTTGCAAAGCTTTAAGTGGCTTTTTACTGAAAGGCGGGGGAGCAAAACGGTATGCTACCTTTATTAAACCACTAGAAACTATCATGGGTGGACAACTGAGATTAAAGGAAGGACGTTTCTATCTCAAATCCAGTGGCAAAAAGGAGATGGAAATTTCACTCATTGCGGAAGGGCTGCGTAAAATAGGCACTCTGGCTTACCTTGCTGCTAACGGCTCCCTAAAAAACGTATTATTTTGGGACGAACCTGAGGGAGATTTCAATGCCAAAATCTTGACTCAACTTGCTTCTTCACTGATTGAACTGGTTGAAACATACAAAATGCAAGTGATTTTGGCAACGCATAGTTTTTTCTTGATGAAAGAATTATCAGTACAAGTAGAAATATCAAAAGGCAAAATTCCGGCGCAATTTATTAGTTTAGTACCAAGAAAAGCCCAAGTAGAACAGGGTGGCTTATTGGAAGAATTAGCAACAATTACGGTGCTTGATGAAATTCTAGCCCAAGATGATAGAGTGCAACAATTGTTCTATGAGGGTAAATTATGACCGTTATTCAGGAAGGCTATTTGCGCTTTTTCTTTCCAGAAGACTGGCGAGTTATTAAGTATGATGAATGTCGTTTTCAGCAACAAAAGGCCTTAAAATGTCAAAGCACTAAAGCGGTGGATATTTTAGCCTTATCAGAGACTGAATTATTGATGATTGAAGCGAAAGACTTCCGAGGTGATCGAATTGCCAATAAAAAGCGTATTAATAGTGCGGAGTTAGCCATTGAGTTTGCACAAAAGATCAGAGATAGCATAGCCAGTTTATATGGTGCCCATCGCCATGCTTCCTTAGAACTAGAAGCATTTTGCAAATATCTATTTTCTAAAAAAATAAATAAGGTGACTGTCATTCTATTCTTAGAAGAAGATCGTCCGTTACCAAAAACCAAGCAAGCTAAACAAGCCCGTCTCGCTTTGATGACGGTGATAGAAAGACAGTTAAAATTTCTTAAAGTGCGAAGTAATATTTATAATCGTGTCAATTTACCCGATTATTTTCAATGGCATGTCAAATGAATAAGCATTGCTACAGATAAAAAATCCTTGCGCTGTTCCAATCTTTGTAGACTTGTAGGGTGGATAAAGCATCAGCGTATCCACCAAAATTCTATGTCTCTCGTTCCCTAACTCCGTTTGGGAATGCCTTCATGCAACGCTCCGCGTTGCGAGGTGCAAAAAACCTGTTTACATGGAAAGATTGATAAGCTTGCTCAATCAAGCACTTGGAAATTAATCTACTCAATCCTTTAATCCGTGTAATCCTGTTCAAAATTTTTTTATCATCAAACTCACTTTGAAAACGAAAAACTTACCTAGCTTTTTGAGGAATATAAAATGCACACAACATTGACTTTAGACAATAACATCGCAGCACGCTTAAAACTGCTGAGTCACTTGCATAATCAGAGCTTCAAACTTATGGCTAATGAGGTATTACAGGCTGGCCTTAATCTCATCGAATCCAAGCCTGTCCGTCGAGATAAACCTTACCGGATTAAGCCAGTCCATCTTGGTGCAAAGTTATCGAATCTGGATAACGTGGCAGAAGTCATTGCAGCAACAGAGGGTGAATTGTACAAATGAACCATGCAAAAGATATTTTGGTAGATATTAACTTGTTGCTTTACGCCACAGTGGCAGATTATCCACAACACATTGCGGCGCGTACTTGGCTTGAGGAACAATTCAATGCGAACGGTCAAGTTGGATTACCTTGGCTTAGTTTATTAGGATTTGTCCGCATTGCAACGAATCCACGTATTTTTAAAAAACCGTTAAGTGTCTCACAGGCTTGGAAGCAGATTGAAGAATGGTTGGCATTACCCACAGTTTGGATACCACAACCAACTTCACTCCACACCGAAATTTTAGGCTCCTTGCTTTGTGCATCAGGAACGGGAGGCAACTTAGTATCTGATGCACATTTAGCCGCCTTGTCAATTGAACATGATCTGGTGCTTTGTAGCACTGACCGTGATTTCGCCAAATTTACAGATTTGATTTGGTATAATCCCTTATCAACAAAGCCACCTGAAAAATGACACGCTGAGTTTTGACGTAAAATATTTTGAACAAGATTACACTTCTTTACGGATTAACAGGATTTTAAACCATCTTATTTCAAAAGAATCTGATACAATAAACTCTTTATAATTCTGTCAATCCTTTAATCTGTTTAATCCTGTTCAAAACTTTTTTAATCATCAAACTCACTTTGAAAACGAGAGACATAAACCAATGACAAACAAAGAATTGCTCAAAATCATTAAAAAAGCCGCCAAGGATGGTGTGACAAGACTTCACCTATCTAAGAAAGGAATAACGGCCTTGCCCCCAGAAATCGGTCAGTTGACCAAGCTTACCTCGCTATACCTTGGGGATAATAAACTGACGGCCTTGCCCCCAGAAATCGGGCAGTTGACCAATCTTTTCTGGCTATACCTTAGTGGCAATCAACTGACAGCCTTGCCCCCAGAAATCGGTCTGTTGAACCAGCTTACCGAGCTATCCCTTGGTCATAATCAACTGACAACCTTGCCCCCAGAAATCGGTCAGTTGATCCGGCTTACCGAGTTATCCCTTGGTAGTAATCAACTGACCGCCTTACCTCCAGAAATCTGGCAGTTGAATCAGCTTACCAGGCTAACCCTTTTTTGGAATAAACTGACAACCTTGCCCCTAGAAATCGGGCTGTTGACCCAGCTTACCACGCTAAACCTGAGGAAAACTCAACTGACGGCCTTGCCCTCAGAAATCGGTCAGTTGACCCAGCTTACCACGCTAGAGCTTTATAATAATCAACTGACAGCCTTGCCACCAGAAATCGGTCAGTTGACCAAGCTTACCTCGCTAGAGCTTAGCTCGAATAAACTGACGGCCTTGCCCTCAGAAATCGGGCAGTTGACCAAGCTTACCTCGCTAGAGCTTAGCCCGAATAAACTGACGGCTTTGCCACCAGAAATCGGGCTAAGCTCTAGCGAGGTAAGCTT
>Ga0233404_10000198_pt1 | contig 16098 bp, 13 predicted proteins | sample Na_oxic_2_MG_FD_179861 | JGI IMG/M metagenome (GOLD analysis project Ga0233404, IMG submission 179861) | Seawater microbial communities from Saanich Inlet, British Columbia, Canada - Na_oxic_2_MG | ecosystem: Environmental > Aquatic > Marine > Inlet | place: Canada: British Columbia | collected...
AATACTAACAGCCAGTAAATCGTGTGAACTTGACCGTTTTAAAAACCGTTGATTATTTTTTTAAGCCTCGAAAAAATAAACAGCCTCAGTTGGGACAAGCTCTACCTAGCATGTCAAAACCTCTCTCACCATCATGGGCAGCTCAGCTCTACTATCGACTTGGCGAGAGATTCTCTGCGAAAGGCACACCTTTAGTTCATTTACGAATCAAAGGTGGCAACTGTGTTTGGAAATCTGGCACCCTTTCATCTGTAACAACACGCACGATTACTGGGTTACTCAGAGAAGCTAACATCTCTAACGCCGTCGTTAAGAGGTATAGGGACAATGGCTTCCACTTCTCACCTAGCATTCCAGAAACTATACGGCAAAAGTTGAGAAATGTCCTTTCGTTGAACTGATTTATCCTCTCGGGTGAAACTGCTGATGCAGTCCCTTCAGGCGTTTCTGATCTACATGGGTATAGATCTGGGTCGTGGAGATATCTGCATGGCCTAGCATTTCCTGAATCACTCGTAAATCAGCACCATTCTCCAGAAGGTGCGTGGCAAAGCAATGGCGGAACAAGTGCGGGTACATTTTCGTTTCTATCCCAGCGTTACTAGCTCGCTGTTTTACTATAGACCTTACTCTATCGGTACTTAAAGGTCCTCCCCTAACGGAGATAAATACGTGTGAGCTCGTTTTTGAAGTAACCAGTCCCCCACGCTCGGCGCGCAGATACATATCTATGGCTTTTCGCGCGGCATCTCCCACTGGCACAAGACGCGTCTTATTTCCCTTACCCGTGACTCGCACCACTGCCTCTTCGCTATCGTAATGCTCCAACCTCAGTTGACAAATCTCAGACAAGCGAAGCCCTGATGCATAAAATAATTCTAGTAAGGCACGGTCTCGCTTACCCAGTCGTTTCATTGTATCGATCGACTCTAACAAAGATGTAAGCAGCTCAACTGAAACAGTATCCGGCAAGTAGCCTTCCACTTTTGGCGCAATCAAAGGCTCAGCCACATCCGCGATTACATGGCCCTTGCTAGTAAGGTAGCGGAAAAATACTTTTAGGTGGACCACTAGGATCCTCAGTGAGGAATTTCCTAATGACTCATCTTTGCGCTTTGCGACGAAACTAGCCAACTCCTCAGTGCCGATATCCTGCAGCGAATGAGCGCCATCGGCAGCCCACTGGCACAAAGCATCCAAGCTCTGTCTTACTGAGGTTTGGTAGGCTTTGGAGAGACCCCGCTCAACCGCAAGGTACATGATAAATTTTTCAATCTCCCCCACCATAGAAATACTACCTGATTGCTGCCAATATTTTATCGTGAATCCCGCCGAATCCCCCATTGCTTAAAACAGCAACCACATCGCCAGATTGAGCCTCACTCGCAACGTGAGCCACAATCTCGTCTACCGATTCAAAGTACCAAGCTGGGGTGCCAGTCGCGCCCACATCTGCGATCAATTTCTTCGGAGACAAGCGGTCATCTTCAGCGACTTTATCTAGGTTAGGAACACCTGCAACCACGGCTTTGTCCGCATTTGATAGAGCGCTCGCTAATTCACTTTGGAAAATATTACGTCGCGTTGTGTTAGAACGCGGTTCAAAAATCACCCAGAGATCATTCGGAGCATACTTCTGCCGTAGCGCATCAATTGCCTGATCGATAGCTGTCGGGTGGTGAGCGAAGTCATCCACGACCTTCACTCCATTTTTTTCGCCCCGCAACTGCTGGCGCCTAGCTATTCCTTGGAAGCTCATCAAACCCTCGCGAATGGCAGCGGCAGAGATCCCCACAAATAGGGCTGAGCATACCGCCATAGCAGCATTGCGCACATTGAATTCGCCTGACATTGGAATAGAGTAGCGCTCACCATTCATACTAAAATGGCTCAACTCACCTTCATATTCCACGTTCTCGATTCGTACATCACAGCTCTCAGAAAAACCCACTGACTGGATAGGCGCTGGAGCGCCCTCAGCGACCTCTAGGCAATTCGCATCATCACCATTGATGAACGCCACACCTGAGCGTGGTACGATGTTGAGTAATCGGCGGAATGTTAGCTTAATCTCATCCAAGGAGTCATAGATATCCGCGTGATCAAACTCGATATTATTCACCACCACCACCTCGGGCAGGTAATGTAGAAATTTGGATCGCTTATCAAAGAAAGCTGTATCGTATTCATCTCCCTCCAACACAACAAAATCAGACTCCGTGAAGCGTGCGCCTTGGCCCAGATTCGTCGGAATCCCACCAATCATGTGGCTCGGGTTCACCCCCGCGGACTCTAGCAACCATGCTAGAATAGATGATGTCGTTGTCTTTCCATGCGTGCCAGAAACCACTAGATTCCTCTTACCTCGCAGAAAATGTTCTTTCAGCACCTCAGGCAGGGAAACGTAGAGTAACTTCCGGTCAAGCGCAGCTTCAGCCTCCTCGTTACCACGGCTCACCGCATTGCCAATGACGATGACATCCGTCTCATCAGGGATATGCTCGGCAGCAAATCCTGCCGTTATCTCCACCCCTTGTGACTCCAGAAAGGTAGACATCGGTGGATACACATTTTCATCTGAACCTGTAATTTTGTAACCACGATTTTTCATCGCCGCAGCTACCGACCCCATTGCTGTCCCGCATACTCCCACGAAGTGGAAATTCTTCTTATCGCTCATATTCCTTATTCCTCTAAAATGATGGTGCAGCGACTGTGCCGCTGTCGGTCTCCTCCTGACGGTTCAGGAGAATCCGATCCGCAATATCAGTCACCATTTGCTCTAAAATCAATCGCAAATGACTACCGGGGCGATAATCAGCTGGTGCGATGTTGCGCACACGATCAGATCTCGTGCTGAGTTGGTAGCATTTCTTGAAGCTTCTACGGCTTTTATCCTTCGGATTATACACCGCGATAGCATTTCCACCATTGCGCTTCATCACCGTAAAACAAGGGACATCAGTAGGACCATCGCCTAAATATATCATGTTCGAAAATGGAATGGGTCGTAGATTTTTCGGCATGTGATCATTGACATCTTGGCCATGATTCAACAGGCCTTTATTAATTCTAAATAAGTACTGAGTCTTCGTCGTATGTGAAATCGCACGCTTAGGAAAACTAATCACTCCCCTTTCATCCTCACCATACTCACAGCCATAAATTTGCTTGAAATGCTTCGCAATTTTACAACCATCCATCAGAGCCTTCAAACCCGAGGAAACAATGTAATGCTCGATTTTTATTCCCGCCGCATGATGCGCCTCGCTGAGACAGGCTCCATCAATCTCATCCAACATTTCCGGGAGACCTGGGAAGAACGATAGATTCTGCCCCAACTCGGTAAGGCGCGCATTAGAAACCCCATCCATTGCCAAGTAATCCAACAAACACTTCAGGTAGGCTAGTTCCCCATCCCACTTGTGCTCGGTAACAAGTGCGTTACACTTGTCCCAAAAGGAAGCTGGGTTGATTCCGAACTCTGGGAAAATAACATCATCCTGCATGAAGCTCGGGCTGAGCGTTTGATCGTAATCGTAAACAAGCGCAATTGTACTTTGGGGTATGGCCATAAATGTAATACCTTAATAATCAACAAAGCCTTAGTATGGCAACCATATTAGCGTATTCTTGAGCAATATCACATGGCGGCAGTTCAGCAGACGATTCTTTAATTAGTAAGCTCTTTAATCAGCAAAACGAGAGGAGCTCAGATCTAAGCCACTTGGTCGCTGGAATAGGCGAAGGCCAAACTCTGGAATAATGGCAATAAGATGGTCAAATATATCACTCTGAACCCCCTCATAATTCACCCAACCATTGTCGTTACTGAATGCGTAAATTTCGATAGGTAGTCCGTTATCACTCGGCGATAAATGGCGCACGAGTATTGTCTCATTCTCATCGATTTTTGGATGACTCTTTAGGTATTCAACGACATAAGCGCGGAATGTGCCGACATTGGTCAGAGCTCTAGCATTGACGAGTTCATTAGCATCCACTCCGCGGTCATTGTTCCAAGCCAAAATCTCAGATTCTTTGCTAGAGATATAGTCAGTTAACAGGCTAATCTGGCGCATTTTTTCTATTTCATCCTGCTGCAGAACTCGGACTGAATTCATATCAAAATGAATGGCACGTTTGATACGTCGAACACCGCTTTCACTCATCCCACTCCAGTTTTTAAAACTATCTGAGATCAATGCATAAGTGGGAACAGTGGTGATTGTCTTATCCCAGTTGCAAACTTTCACGGTAGTCAATGCCACCTCAGTAACTTCCCCATCCGCACCAAACTTAGGCATCTCGATCCAATCACCGACCGACACCATCCGGTTTGCTGAAAGTTGCACACCTGCAACTAATCCCAAAATGGCATCCTTGAAGATCAACATCAGAATAGCAGTAGCTGCACCTATCCCTGAGAAAATCAACAGCGGCGACTTGTCCATCACACTAGAAATAATGAAAATGATACTCACCGTGAAGATTAGTACTTTTATAACCTGGAGGAAACTCTTCAGCGGTAGCTTCTTCGACACTTCATATCGGTTATAAATGCGCTCCACGATATTCAGCACCGACATAAGAGAAAGCATAATCAATACAATCGCTGTGACTTGAGACACAATGAGGAAAATGTGACCTATTCCACCAATGATAGTGTCCTCATTATCCACCCCAAATGCATCGCCATCGAATACGAGCAGCGCCGATTTCCAAAAAATAGACACCGGCACCAGTAAGGAAACCCAAGTGAATAGCTTCGAATTTAATAACTGATCATCCCAATCATTTGGAGTTGCCTGCACGATCTTGGCCACAGATCCGTAGATGAGCTTACGTGTCACAAAATAAGCAACGGCAGCAACAATCAGCACGAACACCAAGAGTACAATAGACACGACTAATTGCTGCCAAAGACCAGGTTCAGCCTCCATCCCATAAATCCAATTAAATACCCTGTGGTGCCAATCGTTCGTCTCCATTGCATTGAATTAGCCTGCAACTGCTAGATTATCAAGAGCCAATCTTGTACCACAGTAATGAGATGGGCTTGCAATCTACCCAAATCAACAGCAAATTCCCCTTGCCCTGATGAAATCCATCCTACTCCACTTCCTCACATTCACTTACAGCCTGCTACTTCTTACAGCTTGTAAGATCGATGGCGAAGAAGAAATCACCATCCTCAGCGATGGATCCGGTGACGTCCGTGTGCACTTCATCTTGCCCTATCAAGCATTTTCTAAAAAGGACGCGAGCGAAGTTCACAGCTTGCTAGAAGAAATCACCACAAGACACTCAGAACTCTCACTTCTAGAGAATGACTCATGCCCCTACGGCAATTATTGCCAAGCGCTCAAGCTCCACCTTCGCTTCGATTCAGCGCTCGACTTAGAACGTATCATCCTATCAGAAGAAGCCTATTTTAAAAATCAACCTAGCCCATCTGCGAGCAACGAGCAAAGTCTCGATCTAGTATCCGCACTCTTAGGCAGCATCGATGCGGGAATCCAGCCATGGGGTGTCGACTACCACCGCCGGCTCGACCTCAGCCCACTATTTAAGGGAAAGATCAAGAATGGCTCAATTCTCGGTGACGCAGAGTTCCGCTACATTCTGAACAGCCCAATGGTTCCAGATTCCCACAATGCAGAAACACTTGATGAATCATCAGGCAAACTAGTCTGGAAAGTGCCGCTAAAAACGTACTTCGACAAACCATTCACCCTCAGAGCTTACTACGCTAGAGACGAGTTTCGTTTATTCTGGGCCCTTAGCCTTCTGCTCGGAGTCACCCTCTTTATTTGGCTTTACAAGAGGACCAGACGTCGTCGAAAAACTCAACGGTAGAGGAAACCTTCTACGTCCATCCTCGCACGAATCTCGACTTCATTGTCACCATCGACGCCAAACACGAGGCTAGAAATCTTAAAGCACTCGAGGTCTCTATCATCATAAGCAAAGCCAGGCAACAACCTGCCCACACTACCCTCTCTCCATCCTGCTTGAAATTGATTAGTCACCGTTACAGCATTCGGGTGCTTCGTTGAGAGGGAAATGACTTTTCCATTTAAAACACCTACTGGATAGCACGGCACATCAGCCTCATGATCGAGATAACCTCCCGTGTGGTAGAAAACTCCATCATTCGGATGAAGCTTCGCCACCTTAAGTCGTAAAACATCTCCGCCTATATAAGCTTCTACAGGGAATGTCAGGCTCCATTCTTCTAGCTGGCTCACTGATGTGGATTCGTCAGCTAAAAGCACCCGAACCTGATGCACCAGTGGTAAACCAATGGCAAAAACCAGTGCTGTTTCATCCTCAGAATCAACAACAATCACACCTCGTTTGCTAAACGCCGGACTTTCAGCGACCTGCAGCGCATTCGCAATCAAAGCGCGTTGCTGACCTTCATGCATCCTTTTTACGGATTCTAACATCGTAGCAAAAGTACTCTTATCTCCATCGAGTAATTCTAATTTTTTACGCAAAAGTCGTGATGGGTGGAGCAGAACATCTCGCATCTCCATCGACTCTGATGAAAGTTGGTGCAGAACTTTTCTCACAGCCACGGAACTAGCCATGCGGGGTAAGATTGGTTCACCCCATGCTACGGTGACACCATATGGCACACTATACGGTATTTTCTTAAAAAGACGTCCACGCTCGTAGGAGAAAATGGAGCCCCATAGCCCATCCATATACACAGGCATCACTGGACACCTTGCTTTGCGAGCAATCATCTCAAAGCCTCGCTTCAGCTCACTCATCGCTCCACTACGGGTCAGCTGCCCCTCGGGGAAAATACAAACAACAGAGCCCTCCGCCACAGCTTCTGCAGCAATGGCAATAGCCTCTTTTGCTTTGTTTTCTGAGATTGGAACTGTGTCGAAAAGCTTCACAAAATGGCGCAAGATACCCTCTTTTTCAAAATAGCTATCATGCATCAAAAAACGAATCGGCCGCGGGCTTGCAGCTGTGAGGATAAAGGCATCGATGTAAGTCACATGGTTTGGAACTAACAAAACTCCCCCTGACTCTGGCATACGCTCTGCATGGAGCACTTTCTGACGGTAAAATATCCGAAACACACTCAACATGGTGAAACGGATAAAATGCTGCGGAAGCAACTTGGTAGAGAAGCCCGCCACGACCAAACACAGCGCCGCCATACTAAGAAATTGCCCAGTCATGCTCACCCCCAGCTTGCTTAGCAACAGCTGAAAAGCCACCGCTCCAGCACCAGCCAAACAATCCAACAAATTCAAGCCAGCCAATATGCGACCACGCTTACTTGGGTCACACAGATCTTGGAAATGCCCATTCAACGGAACCAAAAATAGCGCCGCTCCCGCACCAGTGAACACCATCCAAACTTTAAGCCAAATCGAATCCAACGCGCACATCGCCATCAACACGCACCCTAAAGTCGTCAATAAACAACCAATCGGCACCAACCCTAATTCGATATTTCTCCGGCAACCCAATGAACCTACGACCCCACCTAGCACTATTCCACCACTAGCAGCCGCTAAAAACCAAGCCATCTCAGAACCAAAACCCTGACCACCACCAGTCAACTCCTCCGCCAACTGCACTGCTGCAAGATTTATAAACCCACCAAAAAACCAAAAAAAGGACACCCCTAGTCCAGCCCATTTTAGCCGTTTATTATTAAATAGGTCACCCAACTGCCCGACATGTTCCCACAATATTTTGGGCTGGAACGGTCGTGACGATGGGGACGGGTAGTATTTCAAAGTCCATGAAAATAACACAGCAGGCATAGCCATCACTGTGATAATAACCATGGGGGTCAATGCTGCGTCCCAACCATTGTTAGAAACTGCCAAGCGACTATCAAACCAAAATCCACTCACGATCTGCCCAACGCAGATGGCCAGCACAGAAGCCATCTCTAACACCCCACTGGCAAAACCCAATCGCTCACTACCGACCATTTCCTTAACCAAACCCTACTTAGCTGGGCTCAGTAAGGTCGATTGGACTGCCAGCAAGAAGAAACCCAAAATCCCAATGCTCAAATTTTGCAACAGAACTGAGAATGTGATCATCACCAAAACCACTAACTGCAGCACCATCCCAGCACGCAACACCCAAGTTTTACTATATCGGTCAGACAACCACCCCGCCAACGGTGAGAGGAAAATAAAAGGTGCCACAATCAAGGCTCCCAAAACATATTTCATATTACCGCCGCCACCAGCACCACTTTGAATCACCAACCACGCAGCGAGTGGGATTAAGAAAAATTGAGCCGCTTTGTCATTGAATGCATTTTGAGCGGCCAGTCCGACCATTGTCCAAAAGGATCGCTCATCTCGCTTACTTGCTATGTGGTGATCTTCTCGATCGCGTGGGTTTTGCATGATTCATCAAACCTATCTCATATTCTCTAGCAGATGGAAATCGATAAAATCTCACTCATCATCATTTTTGATGATAGCCAACCGACATTTTCCTTTCTGGTTGAAAATATACCTCAGCCAAGTCACAACCCCCTGCATGGACGATCTCTTCGACTTCGCATCATCTAAGAACACAGAAAACCCAACTAGCCCATCAGCTCGCATGGTTCTACTTGCTGCTGAGCTAGACCGTCACAATGCACTCTACTACCTGACGACGCAGCCGGAAATCTCTGACGCTGAATACGATAAACTATATCGAGAGCTCGAGGACCTAGAGAAAAAACACCCAGATTTAGCAGAACCTAACTCACCTACACAACGTGTCGGAGGAGCTCCACTCGATTCCTTTCAAAATATCGAACACCTCATACCGATGCTCTCAATCGATGATGTGTTCGAACTCTCAGACGACCAACTCGCGGACAAACCTGATACACCACGCGAGCAAGAACTCATCACCTTCTACCAGCGACTACAAAAAAATCTCGGCCAGCAAAACATCCCAGTAACCATCGAGCCAAAATTGGACGGAGTCGCCGTGACTCTCGTCTACCGCAATGGCTCACTCGACTATGCTGCAACCCGAGGTGATGGCAAGCGCGGCGACGTGATCACCGACAACGTCCGCACCATCAAATCCATCCCATTGAAACTAGGCAAGGACGCGCCATCGCTCATCGAAATCCGAGGTGAGATCTTCATGCCTAACAACCGATTTGCAAAAATGAATGAAGAGCGTGACGCAAAAGGCCTACCTAGCTTCGCCAATCCGCGCAATGCAACCGCTGGCACCATCAAGCTACTTGACTCACGTGAAGTCGCTAAACGACCACTTGACTTCCTCGCCCACGGACTCGGCGCTTACGATGGTCCAGACCTCCCCACGGAGGACGATTTCCATAAGCTGCTAGATACGCTAAATATTCCTCGCAACACACCCATTCAGGTCACGGACTCACTCGATGGACTGATTGCGGCAGTTAACCACCTCAACACATTGCGCCACGACCTCGACTACGCGACTGATGGAGCCGTGGTCAAAGTGATTGATCGCGCCACCCGCGAAGCTCTAGGCTTCACCACCAGGGCTCCACGCTGGGCTGCTGCTTACAAGTTTCTACCAGAACAAGCCGAAACCACTCTCAATGCCGTCACGATCCAAGTCGGACGCACGGGAGTCCTCACTCCCGTTGCAGAGCTCACCCCAGTTTTAGTTTCCGGCACCACAGTCTCGCGCGCCACGCTCCACAACCAAGAGGAAATCGAGCGCAAAGACATCCATATTGGTGACACAGTCATCATCGAGAAGGCCGGTGAAATCATCCCTGCCGTGGTCAAAGTTGTTAAAGAAAAACGCCCTACTGGAGCAACTCCCTACTCTCTCTTTGATGCAGTCAACGGAGTCTGCCCATCATGTTCCTCACCGATTTCCCAAGAAGAAGGCATGGTCGCATGGCGCTGCACTAACTTCACCTGCCCAGCCCAAGCTATCACAAGCATCAAGCAATTTGCCTCGCGAAAGGCTCTCGATATTGACGGACTCGGCAGCTCGGTGGCTGAAGCAGTAGTCCACAATGGACACGTCAAGACTCCGCTCGACCTCTTCGACCTCGACCTCATCACCCTCAGCGAACTCAACCTCGGCACCAAGTTTGAGTCTAGACTCTTTGGCGAAAAACGCGCCACAAAGGTGCTGAAGTCTCTCAATCAAGCAAAGAGCAAACCCCTCCACCTCTGGCTCTATGCCATGGGGATTAGAAACATCGGAGAGTCTGCAGCCCAAGAAATAGCCAGACTCCATCCATCTCTCGCTGATATTTCAAACAGCCCCATCATTGCAGCTCTAGTCGATCTCCCTAACTTTTCAGAACTCAGCATTTCTAAACGAAAAAAAGAAAATCACCCGCTACTATCTGAGTACCAAATTGATGACAATTTAGGCCCAGTAGCCGCGGCATCTATTCGCAGTTTCTTCCAATCCGAGGCGGGCAGGCACGTACTCGATAAGCTCGCTAGTTTAGGTATCAACCCAACTTCAGAGAACTACGCACCCAAGCCCTCCGAGGTCGACACCAGTGGGCTCATCTTCGCAGGCAAGACATTTGTCATTACAGGCTCACTAAGCCAACCAAGACCAGTTTTCAAAAAACAAATCGAATCGCTAGGCGGCAAGGTCTCTGGCTCGATCTCAAAAAACACCGACTACTTGTTAGCTGGTGAAAAAGCTGGATCAAAAGCGGAAAAAGCCGTGCAACTCGGGGTCGAAGTGCTCGATGAAGCGGCATTCAACGCCAAGCTCTAAATCAGCACCCAACAAATCACTCTAGTCTCTCTCAAAAACGAGTTGGTTCTTTTGCCAAATTTTAACAGCACCAGCTTGTTCTATCTTTAACGAGTCGTAGAGGTCAGCCCATTGGGTCTTATCTGCAACAGCAAATGCCGTGGCGAAAGCATCCGCTACGGTGGCACCTTCTTTACTGATCACAGCGACTACTCTGTCATTCTGTAGAATTTTACCAGTAGTAGGATTTACCAACTTTCGCGTCGCATCATGTGCTGAAACTGCCAAGCCAGCATCTGCGAATTCTACGGTACCCACTAGATCTATTTCACCTCCTTCAGGAGTCCCCATCACCGCCAGCGACCAATCTCTACCATCTGGATGTTGGCCGATTGCATAGGATTCCCCCAGGTGCACAAGTGCGATTTCCACTCCTAAATCTCGAGCAGATTGCGCCACTTTATCCGTTAAAAAACCTTGGACCAAAGCGTTAAAACTTAATTCTGTTAGTGGATTTGTTAGCGTCAGAAGATCCCCATCCACTTGAAGATAATCAAGCGAGGAAGCCTTTATTCGTTGTTTCCAATCACTAGCCAAAGAAGCCCCATCGATGACACTCCAGGCTCCGTGGATTGCCGGTTGAAAAAGCCCTGACGTTCGGTCAACGAGAGTCTTCGAGATTTCAAGTAACTCCAAAAACATTTTCGAAGGCCTGTGTAATTCTCGCTCACTATTGAGTCTACTCAACTCAGAAGATCCACTATAGAGGCTAAACGCAGCTTCTAGTTGTTGGATCGTTTGCTCAACCATCGCATTCAACTGCAGCACGAGACGCTCACTCACCCCAAACCACTCAGCACTCATCTCGATGCCAAAACCAATACCCGACCAATGACTATCAATAGTCTCACTGTCAGTAAATGACTGGAGTTCCCCTGACCTACGGCATTGCCCTAACAACAGAGCGAGGCTGGCTGTACTCGCTTTTATAAGGAAACTGCGTCGAGTTTTTTCCATCAGCTAGTTTCTGCGACTCGTACGGTATTGTAAAACTAAACCAGTCCCGATCAACCAAAGGGTGCACAGAACAACAAAATCATAAAAGTAAGCTGCGAAGCTACCCAAGAAATTCCCTGCGTGAAGGTCTAACACAAATCGTGAAAGTGAAATCCCACCGCCAGCCCAACGAGACCGAAGAGCATCTTTTAAATTTCCGTCCTCCAATGGCTGTAATGTGATGGGTTTCACGGCTTCATTAACAACAGAAAATTCCAGCCAGTCCGCATCAGCCAAATGCCATCCATCAGAAGAACGTAGAGCCATTTGCTCATTTAGGATTCCAGCCTCCAATAGAGGGATAGCAGGCAATGACAGTTCATCTAACTTTTCAATAATACTCCCTTCAAAATCCACCCGTAAAACAGTCTGATCACTCACGACGGCTACACAATCCTGGAGAGGCAATGCTGTGAGCAATTCCCCTTCTACATCAAATTGTGTTTGGTCAAAGAAAACCACGCCATCCCATAGCGTTATAGAATGATCGTGTACAGCTACCGACACTGGCTCACCCGCCGGCGTCATTCCATAAGCTGAAAGTACAAGTGGTGATGTCAACTCCACAGAATCCAAGCCGAAGTCTTCAGAATGGTTTAGCACCAATCCTGTTAGTAAGACCCAGATCAGCGGGAGAGCAGAGATCATCCCTAACAAACGATGCCAGGGTCTCGATTTGCGTTTCTTACGCTTCGGTTTTCGAACGACATCACACGCAGCAGAACACCCCACTTGAAACGGAGCTGGACTATCTGGTAGTGTGTCTGAGTCGGACATCAGTGCTATTTCCCAGTTTGTTGGGACAAATACAAGGCTGCAGCACTTAATTTTTTAAGCGCATTGACGGATAGTGTCGCGCCAACAATACCGTCAACCTTCTTATTCAAGGTCTTACCATTCAGTGAAGCACCTACGAATTGTTTGGTAAAAAATGGTCGACTCACCTCCCAGCCATGACTCTCACGGTACACTAACACCTTGAGCTCAACAATTCTCCCACCCCTAACGATGATGCCAGTCGTGATTGGCTGACTCTTACCCACTTCATCGAGAATCCAAGCAGTCTTACCATTCGCCTGCCAATAGCGGATTTTTTGTGCTGCATATTTGTGGCCAAAAATAGACTTGAGCTGTTTTGACTGAGAGCTACTTAATGCGATCACCTGAGTTTTAGGAATCGCCCCAAAATGACGTTTCATAAAAGCAGATGGCTTTTCATACACCTTATCAGCAGCACTCACATAGCTACTTAAAAAGGCTACAACTAGAATGCTAAAAGCCGCCCGGCCAAAGAATGACCGAACGGGTGTTATGAATAACAAATTGGATAGATTTCCCATCTGTAAATGGTGGGCTGACCAAACTAGGTTTGACCAGCACGATTATCTAAATGAGTTAGGTTAGTAGTACCACCCGAAACCAAAGTTATAGGACTCCGTACTACCATTCTCGCCTTTTTTCTCAACATTGAGATAGTCAGCCTTCACAACGAGATTTTCGTTGATCCAGTAGTTACCACCAAGATTGTACTCAGTGTACTCCTTAGCTGTACTGCCTGCTGCTAGATCTGCATACTTGTACTGAGAGACGCGACCAAACACACCAACTTTACCGATGGCTGTGTCCCATGCGTAGGATGGCTCAGCGTAGTAGCCCCATTGGCTGTCACCTTCACTGTTGTCTACATCGATATCCCACGCTGTTCCCATTGCGATGAACTGGAATCCACCGTTACGATAGATGCCGTGCGCTTCACCCAGAACACCATTCTGTGTACCAGATGCTCTGCTATCCATATCGGACTGATACTGAAGAGACCCTGAAAGAACCAACCCTTCAATACCACTGTACTTAGTGCGTCCAGTGATAGCCCAGCTATCATTATTTTGATTGAACCGGTTGCCATCAGAATTCACACCGAAAAGGTCAATACCATACTTGGAACGCCCACCACGGATAGATCCACCTTTGGTGTCATTACCTCCATGTAGAAGTCCTTCAAACTGCCACACATCATACGTCTTTGTAGCACCGACACCAAGAACTGTCCAAGTGGTAGGGATAATACGCTTTTCAACATTTGGACGTTCAACACCGTAGAATGTGGTTGGCTCGTGCACCTCATTGAGAACTCCTACTGGTGCAAGAATAAGACCCGCTTTGGCTAGTAAGTCATCGCCAAAAGTGTACTCGAGGTAGGCTTGCTCAAACTTCAACTCAACACCACTACTCGTGAAGGAGGAATCACCCGCACTTTTACGGAGAAAGTGCTCCAGCTCAGTCTCTGTAACAAATTTTAAGTTATCTGTGAACTGGAAGTCCGCAAAGAGAACGATGCGGTGAGGATCAATGTCTGTACCTCCATCTTTCAAGAAGGTGGAGTGAATCTCTCCATAAGTACCAAAGGAAAAACGATCCCAAAGGCTCTTCTCTTTGGAGATGAGTGATGCGTCGAGCGCATCTACTTCGCTTCCAGCAAAGGCCGCGCCTAGTAATGCATAACTCAATGCTGCTGTTGTGAATAGTGTCTTATTCATAATATATAATTTGTGGAACCAAGCTGAGTCGCCATCCATTGGAATTTATCATTGGCACTTAACTTGCTTGGCTGAATAATCACTATCGAGAATGAATCTCAATAGCAACTAGTTTTTTATAGATCGAATATATTCAACTCTAGGATCGGCCCTTAAGTGACTGTGTATAAGCACCCAGCAATCTTTATTTTTTAAGAAAAAAATAAAAGACCGTGGAAAGGAAGCCATTCACTAGCAGATTCTTTAGAATAGCACTGTTTGAGAAGCATTTTCCTTGCCCCTGATAAAGTCCAAGGATATATGTCTTATGTAATTTTTATCACTTATGAAAAAACTAGCACTCATTCTTGCATCTACAGTCGCAGGCCTCGGAGCAGCAAACGCAGCTGCTGACGGCGCCAAAGTATACGCCACTTGTTCGGCATGCCATCAACCAACTGGCGCAGGCATTCCCGGAGCATTCCCACCACTAGCAGAGTCCGAGTGGGTCAATGGTCCAGTTGAAAACCTTATTCGCATCCAATTGCGTGGTCTCATGGGGCCAATTACAGTGAAAGGCACTACATATAACAGTGTGATGCCTCCTAACGCTACGATGTCAGATGATGAGATCGCTGCAGTGCTTACTTATATCCGCAGTAATTTTGGAAACAAATCCTCTGCAGTAACAGCAGACCAAGTCAAAGCACTTCGCTCAGAAGCAGGCAAGCCAATGCTCAAAGCTGAAGAACTCATTGACCCTAAAAAAGCCCCTAAAGCGGAAGAAAAGTCTGCAAAACCCGCAGCTGATGGCAACGTCAAAGCAGAAGTAAAAGAGACTCCTGCTGTAGCCGCAGCCCCAGCAGTAAAAACTGGTGAAGTGACAGCTTCTGGAAAAGTAACTAAGTCCGAAGCTAAAGCTGGACCTAACAAGCTTGTTCTCGGCGGTATCGCAGCATGGACACTCATCTGCATTCTTCCTGTAGTGACAGGTTTCGGTCGTAAAGCCTAAGCCTTCACTTTAGCATAAATTGCTAAAATATCTTCAGCAGCGTCTTGCCATGTGCGAGACGCTGCTTCTTTTTGTAGACGCCTCACAAGCTCTTGATAACGACTTTTACACTCTACCAAACTGGTAATGCTTCGAACCCATCCATCTATGTCTCGATGCCCGACCACACACGCACTAGTCAAAACCTCTTTAGCTCCGCACCTGTCCGAAAGAATCACACCAAGACCTGACTGGGCAGCCTCCAGAGCCACCATTCCAAAAGGCTCAGCGATAGATGGCAACAGGAGCATATCTGCTCTGTCGTAGATCAAGGCAACATCTGGTGGTGCCATTTTACCCAGTAGCTCGACATTGTGTTCTAGCGCATAGAAATCCACAAGTTTCCTCATAGTTGCCAGCAACTCCCCCTCCCCCACCATTACAAGACGAAGATAGGGAAATTTCTTAACGAGTTTTCGAAAAACCTCCACAGCTAGTTCCGGCGATTTTTGTGAACAAAATCTTCCAACAAAAAGGAGAGTTCTAAGCCCCTCTGCTTTACTAAAAATACTGCAGCTTGGGTCAATTGCATTCCTCACCACATGAAGTTTTCCTACTGGCACACAGTAATCGCTAGCTAAAGACTGCGCCGACACATTACTGACTGAAATCACCACATCAGCATGCTCTAGCCCCCATTGCTCAAGCGCACGAATACCTCGTTTAGCAAATGAGCCCACTCGTTCAACTTGGCTCGAATGCATCTGCAAAACCATTGGCATTCCATACAACTTCTTGAGAGCCACAGCT
>Ga0233404_10000199_pt1 | contig 16055 bp, 9 predicted proteins | sample Na_oxic_2_MG_FD_179861 | JGI IMG/M metagenome (GOLD analysis project Ga0233404, IMG submission 179861) | Seawater microbial communities from Saanich Inlet, British Columbia, Canada - Na_oxic_2_MG | ecosystem: Environmental > Aquatic > Marine > Inlet | place: Canada: British Columbia | collected...
GCATCCCAATTGGTGTATTGCCGGTATATGCCGGTAATTTTGACAGCAGTTATACATCCGTTAAGGAAAAAGACTGTACTACATTGGAAACACATGAGGCGGGAAGTGTTCAATCCTGCCCAAAATTTGGTGACATAAAGGTCAAAGTGATTGAAGGAGACTTACGTCAAACCATTACCCTGAACAGAAAGGGAACCGATTATCCACTCAATTTTTCGGAGACGGTTTCCGCAAATTGGAGTGAGCTTGGTCCCAAAATAGAGTGGCGCTATAAAAGCGGAAGAACCAACAATCCAATTGGTATAATCGTGCGTCTGAATGTGTCGGAAAATCCGGCAAAACCCCAGAAGAAGATATCTTATCTGGTAGTTAGTAAAATTACAACTGACAATATATGTGTTGTTGGTACAGTCCCTCCACAGGCTAAGCAGAACCGAAAAGCCCAGACAATGGTAGAACAGTCCGCTGATATGCCCTGTTTGAATACAAAAACATCTGCGGAAGTTGCTGACCGGATTTATTTTGACATAGCAACCATGAAATGGCGTGATAAGCATGGCGTTTGTCATACTTGTACTAAGGAAAATGGTTTTCCCACGCCGGCTATACGGGACGGTTTTTATTATGACTCTGAAAACAAATTATGGCGTGATGGCCATGACGGTGCTGCTTGCCATACATGCACGCCTAGAAATGGTTTTCCGGCAAATCCGGATAAAACATAGTATTGCGAAAGTGTGACTTCAATTTGATGTAAAATGTGACATTGTCAAGATAATTACGCATTTAAAAAAGTTAGTACCGATAGTCTACAAATCATTGTCTTATGTAGGGGCAATCCTTTATGGTTGCCCGATATGGCAGTGACGCTGGAATGTAAATGTCATCTAAGTTAAGCGGGCGAACACTTAGGTTCGCCCCTACAACCATTTAAATATACGGTATTTGTAGGGGCAGACCTAGCCTGTTGACTGGAAGCCTTTTTACATAATATTTTTCATGCTATTTTTGTGTCTCCTAATTTGTTTTCTAAAACAGTCCTTTTCTTGGAAAGTGCCGATTTACCTAAAACACGATTTGCCCAACCTTCAACATCTTTAATACTTACTTTTTCCATGGCATTTTTGATAAATTGACCGGTTATTTCGGCAGTACATAAAGGTATTGTTAAAACCATTTTGGACATTTCTTTTAATGGACTTCTATCAACAAACAATTTGTATTTACCAAAAATTGATTCTATTACATTGGAGTTTGCCCATAAAGTTTCATTTTGGGGAATCTTACCACTTTCATTGACCAAATAGTTATTAACACAATCTTTGAACTTTTCTAAACGAGGAGATAGTATTTGAGTTTTGGTTTCAGCCAAAAATATTTTTGATGAATTTCGGTTAATACCATAATGTGAAAGCTGTTTTTCAGCCAAATGGGCTAGTTCAACCATCTTAGAATAAACCGGTATATCATCTTGATATTTTTCAATCCAACTAAACTTTTGTTCAAATCTTTTTCTTCCAATATCTGCACAATCGTATACAATTTGTCTTTCAGTATCAGCTAGTTGTATATTGTTTGCTTCCAAAGCTAACTCGAATTCTTGCTGAGATTGATAGGTTTTGTCACCCAAATGTTCTAATCTTTTTACGCTTTTATTAGGAATACAGCCCTTTAACTGCTTGACAGAGTCTGATTCGAGACAAAATTCTTGACTCAAATCAGAAAAATCTCCATTATTTCTGTATATATTGATAAAATTGCCCCATTCAACAAGTTTTTCTACATTCAAATAACGTGATTGATTTTTCTGAGAAGGAGGCCGCAAAAAATGCATTTCTGTTTGCTGAACATTATTGCGAACTTCACTACAATGTTTTAAAAATGATTGATATTGTTCATCTTTTTCTAATTCAGCTTTAAATTGTAGTGCCACATGGTGAGTAACATCATGGGTATAAATGGTTTGAGAGTGATTTTGTACATAAAGCTCAATACCTTTTTTTAAATCTGAACCATGGTCAGAAATTATCTGTATAGGAACGCCAACTTTTAAAGATAAATTGTTTAAACATTGTTCAATAACAATACCTTTGGTTGAATGCAAGATTTCCAAAGATAAAACTACTACATCTTGATGTTTTAAACCACTAAATTCTGGTTGAGATAGTAGTTCTTCAAGACGGCTCTTTCTTATACCTAGAATTACAAGGCATTTGCCTTGGCCAAGTTCAATTATTAAATCAAGGATAAAAATCCAATCATCGGCTTTTTCATGGTTCTGTTGCAGTTGATATAGTCCTACACGGAGCATCCAACTACGAATATTGCTAAAACTTGGTATTGGCAGTGAAAAGAATTTGCCAAATGATTCAAAAGTCTTCTGACTGCCTCGAAAGCTATTAAGGCTAATCATGAATTGCTCTATGGCTAATTGAATCACAAAAACTGGATTATGATGTCTTGCAGGTACTAATGTTGAACATTCATCTGCTGGGATAAATTCACCTATTTTTGCTACAGAGTTACTATTGTATTTGCTTTGCTTTGAGGATTTCGTTTCCTCAATTTGATGTAATTTCTTCTCAGCAGTTTTAGCTCTGAGTTTCCAATTATCACGACTTTTTGATAAGTCTCGTACTGTCACGCATAATGACTTTAATTTTTTTTGTCTTTCCAAGGCACGGCTTTTCCAAAGGTCACGCCCTTTTTTAAACAGATGAGCTAAACGATGTATTGAACTTTTATAGCTTTTCATTTTTATTATTTAGGCATTAATGTTAAAAAATTAATGGTTTTAAATTCATAGTAAATATTTTACTTCTTTTTGGATGAACATTTTATTGGTAAAAAAGCTTCCAGTCAACAGGCTAGGGCAGACCTGTGTGTCTGCCCTTAACTTAATGGCAATGATGCAGCAGCGCGTGAGAACAAGAAAATCAACATATTCTTTTTTCATCCAAAGAATCCATTAGAATCAGCAACAAGTTGCAGCACCTGACAGCTTTTTTGTCACTGGTGGGCTTCATCATTAGGTTATTTAAATATAGGAGAAATCACTGTGCTTTCTGAATACAAAAAGAAAACCAACATTGGAGTTGGTCTTGGAATTATAATCCAAATAATTGCTAATGTCGTTTCTGCGGGAGGAGAAGGGAACATAATAATTGGTGGGTTACTAGGTTTTGTAGGAACAGTTTTTTTTATTTATGGATGCGTCTCTTATGCAAAAGGAAAGGGGCATCACGGAGCATGGGGTATTCTTGGTCTGTTTAGCATAATAGGGCTTATTATTCTTGTCCTTTTTCCAGACAGACACAAAGAAGCCTAACTAAGATTTGATTGGGCGACCAAATCGGTATGCCCCAACAAACACATAATGGCTTCTTTACCGGTGCGATCCCGGCACACGAATCGTTAGGCAATACTGCTCGGCCAGCGTGATCTGGTTACATTTTACTATATATTAGTAGATAGTATCAGATTTATAGGAGCGGCAAAAGTAATAAGTGATATATTTATTTTCATAGTTATTAGTAACCAACTTAGCCTTGAGGTTTATCCCCAAGGCTAAACTTTTGAGCGAGTATAGAATGTAGGGTGGGTAGAGCGACAGCGAAACCCACCATCATCTTTAATTAAGGAGAAACAAATACATGCAATTGTTAAAAGACTGTCCAGTTGCAAGGCGACGAAACCGAAAATGGCTAGTTAGTACTGTTGCAGCTATATCGTTAGCTTGCCTTGCTGCAACCGCACCGGAAAATTCACCACCATCGCCCTGTTCTGCCACTTACGTGGCCAATTTTGACTTAACAATACCTTGTATGGCCCATAATGGCCAATTATTTAATTTTAAGCTGGACTTTGTTGTGGACAAACCAGCAGCCAACTCTTTTTCTTGGAAATTGGTGAAGCGTCAAAAAAGCCAATGTTCGTGGGAGCCTTTGATATGTAGCACTGCAAATGCCGATTTGACACAGATCAAAATGCCCTCGATGTTCCCCAAAACTGGTTTACCCGGTTTACGCTATTGGAAGGTGGCTCTTCATCGCAAAAAGGATAGTAATATTTGGGAATTGAAGGAAATTCCACAAACATTATCACCTTTTTCTAGCCCCCAAGAAATCTTGCCGGCATTCCTGATGAGCGGTTGGTTTTCTGGATCGCTTGCACCCTATACTCCACCAACAGTACATGATGGCACTGGCAAAAAGCTGTTAGCCTTTTATATGGTGGGTAGTGATTTGGAAAATCCTCATGGGGCAGGTACCGCAGACTTGCTTGAGCTAATTAAAGGCTATGGTGCACTGTCTGAAAAACAACGTCAACAGCTAGATGTAGTGGTTGCATTTGGCGGTGCTTATAAGTCTAATCTAACACCAAATACCAAAAAAGATTGGCGGGGTATCAAGTTCGCTAGTATTGAGCAATTGAAAGCCGATGCCACTGATCAGGAATTTGGCAATGCGGATGCTTATCTCTACCAAGAAAAATTCGCCAATATGGCTGATGAAAGTACGTTAGCCCTATTTTTAAGCTATCTCAAAGAAGGTTATCAAAACCATTCGATAAAAACTTTAATCTTCGGGGATCATGGTAGTGCGTATCAAGGCTTTGGAACTGATCATGAGTATGGGGGTGATTTACTGTACTTAACTGAAATTGACAATGCCCTAACCAGTAGCCAGTTCGGGAAATGGGATTTAATTGGCTTTGACGCTTGTCTGATGGGCAACTTAGAAGTAGCCAATACCATTCGCAATCATGCTAAATATCTATTGGCTTCTGAAGAAGTTGAACCGGGACATGGGTGGAACTGGACAAAGGTTATAAAAGCGTATGCTAACTATGATGGCGTGGTTGATATTGCTAAGGCTATCATTGATAACTTTGTAAGTGATAAGAATCATGCTGATACAATTAGAAAAACGTTATCCATCGTTGATTTAGATCAGTTTAATGCACTGGTAGATAAATTAGGTGCTTTTGCTAATCTTAAATTACAAGGTGCGACTAAAGCTGCCATGATCAATGCTTTACCTCATACTGATGATTACGGAGTCCGAAAAAGTACTGATGGCAAAGAAACAAGACTTTCTATTGATTTAAAACATTTTGCCCAAATTGCAGCTACCAGTACTGATGATACAAAAGTGCAACAAACACTTAATGAAGTGATCAATGCTGTCGATAGCTATGTACTACATGCCAATAATGACGGTTCGAGACCGAATGCCAATGGAGTTAGTTTTGCTACCTTTGAAGACAGCTTACACATGTTTGAAAAAAAAGGACTGTTACCACCTTTAGAACAATACAGTCCAACCTTAGCTGCCTTCAGAAAGGAATTTTTTGCCCTAAAACAAGCTGACAGAACTGATCCGGTGATTATTAAGAATATTGCACCAATCAACGGCAGTGATTTAAAATTCACTGATAACAAATCTTTTTCGGGGGAAAAAGGTGTGATAGCTACCTTTGCTGATGATAATTTGAGTATTGTCAATACCGCATTTGGTGCTTTAACACCAGATGGAAGTTTTGTCTTCATAACTGCAGAAAAAGCCTATCCAACGACTACTACTGGTCAATACTTTACCCCGATTCAAGGGTTTCATTTTTATGGGATTAAATCTGCTGAGAATAAAGAGTCAGACTGGATACCGGTTGAATTGAGTCATCAATATGAAATAGAAGGGCGAATTTATCGCGTTTATTCTGGTTTAGCTGAATACATACCAAGTGATATAGCTAGTCTCTTGAAATATGATGAACAAAACCAACCGATTTTGATGAAAAAAACGATACCGGGAGAACGTTTTTACGCTCTAGAAGAACTAGAAAAAGACGAAATTCTGGTAGAAGTTAAGAAGAATAAAGCCGGTAAGGATAATTATTACTCTCCGGTAGGTACCCAGAATGTTGTCAATCTTGAGTCACTTCAAGCACAAGGCAAGACTATTGTGCTTCTGGAGGATTCAATCTTGTCAATAGTTACTGAAGATGGGCATCGTCAACCATTATTCAACAAGGTTATAGTGGATAAACAAGGTAACCTCGGTATGTCTTCTAACATTCAAGAAGCTACTATTGAGATTGTAGTAGATGATAATAACACCATTATCAACCACAGTATTGTTACCAACTCCAATGGCCGTATTAGCAAAGGCCGGAAAATTCAACCCGGAGACGTGATAAGGTTTTTTACGTTTGTGATGTTAGTTAACAATGACTTAACGCCCAACCTTAAAAGAGCCCAATTTGAGCCGTCAAGCAATTACATTCGCTTTACCAAGAAGCCTGAATTTGAAACTAAACCCCTTCTTCGAGATAAAGCTAAAGAACAAGGGGTAAAATTCGCATACACCATGATGGCAGAAGATATCGCGGAGAATTTTGTGATAACCAAACTGTCAGTCCACGGTCCCTAATGTGATCTCATAATATTGAGGGATTGCCTCTATTCAAGACTCAATGGTTAGGATAGTTTTAAACTCATAAAATTATGAGTTTTATAATGGCTTGATGTGACTCCGCTGAAATTAAATTTATGGCGGAGTTGCATTGAATTAGATGTTGTAGTAAAATTAGTAAGCGTAGGGTCAATGCCATTAAGTTAAGGGCAGCAAGGTCTGCCCCTATAAAACACCGCATATTTAAAGGCATTGAAGCGTAGGGTGGGTAGAGCGACAGCGAAACCCACCATTCATTTTTTGTTAGCAAAAGGAGGATAGTTTTTAAACTCATATCATAAAATTAGGTTTTATAAATGGCTTGATGTGGCTCCGCTGAAATTAAATTTATGGCGGAGTTGCATTGAATTAGATGTTGTAGTAGAATTAGCAAGCGTAGCAAGCTGTAGGGTGGGTAGAGCGACAGCGAAACCCACCATTCTATTTTTTTTTAGCAAAAGGATAAATATTAATATTTATGAAACTCAAACCTTTCGTTTTGGCTTTTTGCCTAACGGCACTGGCTTTGCCACAACTAAGCATGACTGAAGAATTGCCCTTGCTTGGCAAAACAGCCCCTCTGATTGATTCCAAATCATTATCCATGGTCCCGGCGGATACGATACAGTTTCTAGGAGGAACTGCTGTTAACGATATGTCCGCTGCCACCGAAGTCAATGTTAAAACTACTGATGTAGTTGATATACAGGGTAGCATAGAAATACCTAGTTGGGATTTAGTAGAACGGCTAAAAAAATTTTCCGATGACGACGACGACAATACTTTGGTCTATATTTTTTTCTCCCTTAACGGGAAATGGTTTGGTATGGACGAACAACAACAAATTTATGAGTGGGATGAGGATATTAGGACACTCAAACAATTTGGACAGATGCTTGATGAAGAAAAACTTTATCCAGGCACTCATGGAATAGTAGGGTATTCTGGCTCCATTTATCAAGACCAGCTACCGGTAGGTGGTATGCTTTCTGTACATTTAGGTTTATCAATTGGTCGGTTTTTTGCGCGATCTGAGCCTATTAAAATCCAGATTAACAACACAGAACCATCCAAACTGGAAGGGGAATTTGTTGCCAAAGAAGACTTTTTACCAAACCCAGACGGTTTTGGTTTTCAAAACTATGGTGATGTCTTCGATACAGATTTAACTGACGAGGATGTTATTGGTTTTCTAGGGCAAGAACAAGCCTGTTATATGTCTCCGCAAGGAAAATGTGTAATAAAAGCTTCGGCACAACAGTGGAAACAAAAGCATATTAAAAATGCGGTTAATGGACATTGCTATGGCATGGCTGTTGCCAGTGTTCGCCTGAAAAAGGGTTTGCCTTTCAATGGTAAAACTAAGCCTTCTGACTTTCAAAGTGGGGCCGTCATGACCTTAGATTTACAAAAAAGTGCCGTGCGTAACCTGATTGCCCATTACTTTACTACCCAATTTTTGGGTATTATTACATATTACCAGTACATATTAAAACCAAAGCCATCGGAAGTTCTGCAAACTATCATTGATCAGATGAATACAGACGATCCGATTGCGGTTATTGTTATATTCAGTGGGAGCAGTGGCCATGCTATTACACCGTATGCGGTTCAAGATAAAGGTAATGGCGATTTCTGGGTGTATGTGTATGACAACAATTTTCCAGATGATGCCAATCGGGTTCTCAAGATTAATCGTGACCAAGAAGAGTGGTCTTATCGTGCGCAGCTTAATCCTAATGCACCAATTCATCTTTTTGAAGGAAAGAATGACGAAAAAACAGCCGGTAATTTATTTGCTATACCTTTATCAGTTCACGACGAAGACTTAGAGCCGTACGACATTTCCGATAATGTGGAATTTCAATTTGCTGGCCAAGGTATGCAGATGCTGATAGAAAATTGGAATGAACAGCGTATCGGTTACGATTTCGATACCGGGCAACATGTCAATGAAATAGAAGGGGCTGAAATTGTTCCAGTTTTTGATGTGGGTGCGCCTCCCCGTTACCGCGTACCGGTAACTGGCAAAGCCGATATTGCCGGAGATAACGTAGACAAATTCATTGAACAAATGTTTGGTATTACGTTGGGTGCATTGCCAAAGCAGGAATTTGGGCAATCAGCAAATACTAGCAGCCTATTTATGGATGCTGGTCAGGCTATTGCTGGAATTGGCAACATTAATCTTGTTCCCGGTGAAAAGTTCAATATTGCCATTCATCCGAGTGCCAAAATGGTGTATCTCAACAGTGAGAGTGCTACGACGCAACAGCCAAAAATTTCCCTAGTTGCAGAAGACGATGAAAAAGGTTACAGATATGAGTTGAGTGATTTACAACTCGTTGAAGGGACTGATCTGATTGTGATGACAAGCGGACTGGAATTAGACGTTATAAGTGTTGCTGGTTCAGAGGATGATCCAACATTCTCTCAATTGGATAGCAGCACCTATAGTCTAAGAGTCACTAAAGTCGATACCGGTGGACAACGTTCGGCACGTAGTACCAAGCTTAAGGTGCCAGTGGGAGCCAAAACCCGTATCCATGTCAAACAGTGGGGCGCAGAACATGATGGTCGTGTTCGCACTGGTGATAGAGAAGATGGTAACGAAGGGGTGATTGAAGTAGAAATCATTGAGTAGTAAGTGTAATTGTTGCCAGTATAAAATTATACTGGCAACAAATTTTCCCTTTTCTGGTTTTCACGCGCCTATTACTTTACCTGCGTGGGTGAATGTGTGGGACATGAGCTGTCAACAATAGTACAAGGTTTAAACGTATATCCGGGCATTTCTCCAACTCTTTGTTGTATTTGGGAATTACACCAATCAAGAAGTACTTTTTCAAGATCCGCAAGCAATGGAATTGCAGCTCCATCTTCTGGATCAGTAAAAAACCAACGTGAATAACCGATAGTTTCACCATTATATTCCCAACTGTCTTCAACATAAGCAGTAACCGCACACACATTGGTAAATTCTCTAATAACTTTACAACCACTCACGCCACATTTTTGGATAGCATGTTGATTGGCTTCTTCCGGTGAAGCATGGTTATTAGAATAACCAAATCCGCAAGAGTCAGTTTTTGGTATATCTATATTCTCGGGGACATCACAAAAATGTGCCATCGCGCCATATTTATCAGCCGATTGTTCAGAGACTTTTCGGTAAGAAACAACCTTGCCATCCGTATCCTTCAATTCCGAAAGTTCAAACTGAATTGGATTATCCGATATAATGTCCAATTCACCCTCATGGAACCCATTGGCCAACTTGATTTTTGGAACCCGAAGTACACTCCCATCAAAACTGGGCAACTCACAAGAATTTGGGCCTTGCCAAGAAAGATTCACGGTATTACTAACAATTGAAGCATCATCCGGGTGTTTCAAATAAAAGTTCCAAGAAGTATTACAACCTTTGAAAGGGCCAATAGAGGATTGTAAAGATTGAACGGGATTTTCAACACCATTCATAACGGGTATCCATTCCCCATTAATTGTACTTACGTTTATCATTGCCTCTTCGTCACAACTAAAGGTCTCTTTTTCCGGAGAAAGCGAAAGAAAAGGGGTGGGACATGAACTTTCAATAACTGTACAAGGTTTAAACGTATATCCGGGTTTTTGTGCCTCACCTTCTTGTACTTGAGAATTACAGAAATCAAGCACTAAATTTTCTAAATCCGCAAGTAATGGATATTTAAGCGCATCTCCCTGATCGGTCCAACTGTAGTACCTATAACCTATTGGTTCACCATTATATTCCCAACTGTCTACAACCTCAGTAATGGCACCACAGGCATTAGTCAATTCTACAACCACTTCACAACCACTTAGTCCACATTTTTGGATAGCGTGTTGATTAGCCTCTTCCTGGGAAGCATGATTATTAGAATAACCGACGGCACAAGTGTCAACCGGCGGTGGCGTATAATCATCTAATTCTTTAGGCTCACAATAGCCCGCAACCGCACCATATTTAGCACCCGATTGCTCAGCTTTTAACTGAAAAGGCGCATCGGCTTGGAGTGGAGTACTTAGCCCAATCATGGCTAAAGCGGTTAGCGGGTAAAACAACGCTCGCCATCGTGTATTACGCGATTGATTTTTCATCATTTTTGTCCTTTTCTGTTGGATACGAAAAATTAAGGATAGAAATAGTTGGTTTTTCCCAGTGTATTCACTGATTTAAAGGCGAACCGGTGTGTTCGCCCTTTCAAGTAAGGGAAAATTCCCATTACTTAATGATGTCCAAAAATTTGTTACGGTTAGGAATTATTAAGTCTTATTAACCGTTAAGCCTACACCTTCAGCCATTGCTGCTACAAATCCTTTTATACAGCCCTCACATATTGCTTCTTTATCGGCAGTTTCAGTTCCCGCACGAGTACCCGTGTGGGCGGATAGTCCATACTGCTTCTTGGTGTGGTGGTTCGATGTTTGAGTTGTGGATTTCTTTTCTGCTTGAGTCATTTTATTTTTACCTTATATAAAGTAAGTCAACAAGTTTAAAAATGGAGCCGAAGGTAACAAACTCTCATTGTTTTGTAACCTATCAACTCCAGACGTTACTGATACATTCTGATATACGGCTATTTCTGTGCCAACCTATATTAAATTAATATTTAAGTATTTGTAATATAAAATTTATTATGTAAATTTATACAACAAACAATGGTTTTTAATGGCTCCTAAAACTCAATTTACACTTAATTTGCGAATAGATTACGAATAGACTACGAATAGGGAAGATTAACTTTTTGATTTACATAGTTTTTAGATTACGAATAGATTACGAATAGATTACGAATAGAAAAAGCCGTAATAACATTCAATGTTCTAAAACTATAAGGATTGCATGTAATCAAAGACACTTTGTGCCCCGGATTTTAACGCAACCCCAGCTAGTCCTAATGCGGCTCGTTCATCTCCTACGGCGGTTTCACATGCGCTGAGGGTTAAGAGTTCCACCGGTTGTTTGGTTTTAAGTTGGGTGAGACTGATTAATTTTTCTAATTTGTCCATATTCAGTTTGTCATCATAAGTTAAGATATAGGTGTTTTCTAAATTGGCACTGAACTGGCCATGAGACGCAATATGTACAATGGTATAATTGATTTGCTTGAAATTAGTTTTTAATCTAGGGATAGTAAAAGTTTCATTTAACAGCGGTTGCGGCGGTGCATCATCATATAAGGTTTGGATAGCTTCTAATTCATATTTGGTACCGGGTAAAGCCGAAAATCCCGGCACTGCTTTGGATAAACCGCCCAATAAAATTGTATCCGATTGGCTTGGTAAAACCGACATGGTTTTGAAACATAAATTCGGCAGTATTGCTAACGCGAATGTTTCAATGAGGAATTGCTTGCCATCATGAAAAGCGGCAAATGGTATATTGCGTAAAGGCCCATCTGGTACAATCACTAACGTCTTAATGTTACTTAAATGGGGAAGGAGCGGTTTAATTAACCAACGGTACAGTTTGTAGGGTGGGTAGAGCAACAGCGAAACCCACCATCAAGTTTTACATCCCCAACAAAATCACCTTTTTTCCTTCCACAATTATTTCTTCCCGATAAATCCGCTCTTCCCAAGGAATCGACACTCGCGTTTCAAAAATAATCAAATACCCGCAAGTCAAACCAAAACGTGATAAATACCGGGCGATTTGATCTAACCCCTCTTCGCGGGTGTAACTATCGTAGTAGAGTTTCAATTCAATAACAATCTGTTCATCACCATATTCGACTAATAAGTCACATCGCCCATTGCCGGCAGCCATTTCTCGTTCAATATGGCCCCCAGTATTGACAATTCTTTGCAAAAAAGCCATCAACAGCAATTGGCGACCCACTTCACGAAAATCATATTTAGACAGCCAAGCCTCTGAATGGCGGCGGTAAAATTTTTGGAATGCTGTCAACAAGGCATCCATATCTAGCTTGCCATCTTTGACGTACCATGTAGAATCAACATAGTCAGATGGCAACATTTCCTGAAAACCAAAACTCAATATTCGCGGAATAATTTCCTGATAAATGGGATTAGCAAAGCGAACTGGCGGTTTGGGAGCAATCAGTCCTAAATCCCGAGTATAAGACAGTGCGTCATTGAGGATATCAAAGTTTGGGGTTTCGCCGTTGATAATTGCCTCAACTATCGGTTTGACGTAGGGTTCACGCAATTTATCAATTAGACTGTCCAAGTGCGTATCTCGACGTTGAATCAATGCTTCCTTCGCTTGGGCAACGTGTTCTAAGGTAATTTCCTTTTTGTAGTCATTGTGCAACAACTTGCTTACAATCTGATTGGCAAGTGCATTAGTCAACCACGGTTGTCCTTGAGATAGGCGATGAATTTCTTGTTTGACAGCCTTATCAAACACTTGTCCGGTGGCTTTAGTATGTTCTTCCAACAAATTTGCAACCTCTTCAAACGTAAATCCGAACATAAATAAAGATTCCGTTTTCACATTAAACGGTGAGCCGGTGCCAAGGCTATCACGTTCTGGATGAAGACGGATTTTATAATCTCGCACATCTCGTAGGCCCACCAGTGCTATGGAATGAGGAAAACCTTTCGGACGCGCCTCAAAACCGGCTCGCAATTGACGCAACAAGGCGAGGAATAACTCATCCATTAAAGAATCGGCTTCGTCGATAAACAAGACAATGGGTTTATTATTTTGTTCCGCCCACTGTTTTAAATATTCTCTTAAATCGAAATAGCTCACATCTTTTGGCACTTTTTCCGGCCATTCGGTTTGTGGTAGGTAGAGAGTTGCTTGATCGTAAATAGCGCGGCCCACAATCTGCATTGCATGTTCACTATCCCGACCACTTGCAGCCGGTTGAATATTAACTGTAAGTGTTGTGTATCGTCCTTCACTATTGAGTTGCCGCATCAAAGCGTATAGATAAGTGGTTTTGCCGGTTTGGCGAGGGGCATGCAAGACAAAATAATGCCGTCCCTCAATTAATTCTCGTACTCCCGAAAGACGCGGCAAAGGCTCTGTTATATAATGAATATCCGACTGGCAAGGCCCTGCGGTATTAAAAAATTTTTTGGTCATGTTAAAAGTCCTTTTGGTTCTATAATTTTTCAGATGCCTTTAATAATAACTACAAAGATTTGATATAAGCAAGGATAAGTCGAATTACACAAAAAAATCCTTAAAATTCAAACGGTTTATCTTTGTTTATATCCAATCTTTGTCGTTATAGTTAAAAAACTTGATCATTGAGGGATAAATGTTTTTGAAAGGGGTTTACTATAGACTTTTAGAAAAATGTTTGGAGCCAAACCGTAGAGCGTTTGGAAACCAGTCAGTTTTTCGTGAAATGTATTTTTCTGAACATCTATAGTTTTAGCTTGGATGTTCAAATTGTTTTTTATTATATCATTTATAATGACTACTTAGCTATTGGCTTTAAGATTTTTCTCTCAAAGTTGAGCCAATTTTATTAGTAATGCATTTATTAGTAATTCCTAATTAATTATAAATTACAATAATTATTCATAATTTTACCAATACCTTCGCCAATATCAAAATTTGTTGTTTCGGGAATGAGGTACGATTTCCCGAAACCTATATAGTGTCCATCCGGAAACGCCGATAAAAATCCCAAAGCTGAAGCTTTGGACTCCAAATAATGGGCATCTTGGAATCCAAAGCTTTAGCTTTGGGAGTGTTTCCGGATGAACACTATATAAGAGTTTCGGGAAATCCGCTTCGCGCAATGAACGAAACAAATATCCAATTGGCGATGGTATTGATTTTACAAGAGCAGAAAATTTATGAAACAGACTGAACCAAAAATCGCTTCTATTCTTATTGTAGATGATACTCCAGAAAATTTGGACGTTTTAATTGATCATTTTGCCAAAATTAATTTTGATGTATCGGTGGCTTTAAGTGGTGAAAAAGCAATTGAAATTACCAATAAAAGGATTCCCGATATAATTCTTCTGGATATCAAAATGGCGGGAATTGATGGTTTTGAAACGTGTCGTCTTTTAAAACAGAATGAGGCACTTAGGGATGTGCCAATTATTTTTATCACTGCTATGATGGAAACTGTTGATAAAGTTAAAGGTTTTTCGGTTGGCGGTGTAGATTATATCACCAAACCATTCGAGCATGAGGAAGTTTTGGCACGTATTAATACTCATCTGATGCTTCGCCGTCAGCAACAACAATTAGTACAAAAAAATGCGGAATTGATTCAGTTGAACGAACAACTGCGACAAGAAATGGATCGTCGCGAGCAAGCGGAAAAGGCCCTTTCTACTGCATCGGCTAAACTGTCAGCGATTTCTCAAAAAGAAGCGAAACGTTGGGGGCTATCAGCGTTTATTGGTCAAAGTCAAGCGATAAAAAATGTGTTGAAAGATATTCGTCGTCTGCAAGCTGTTGATAAAACGAGCGTGCTGATTTTAGGAGAAAGTGGTACCGGCAAGGAACTGATTGCAAGGGCAGTTCATTTTGGTGGTGTTCGCGCGGGGAGGCCATTTATCGCCGTCAATTGTTCTGCCATCCCGGAACAATTGGTGGAATCCAGTTTTTTTGGGCATATCAAAGGGGCCTTTACTGATGCAATTAGTAGTCGCAAAGGCTATTTTGAACAGGCTCAAAATGGTAGCTTATTTTTAGATGAGATAGGTGATATGCCACTGTCACTGCAAGCGAAGCTATTGCGTGCTTTAGAAGATGGCCTAATAACACCAGTTGGGGGTGAGCAAAGCAAAGCGGTCAATGTCCGTATCATTGCGGCTACCAGTGCTGATTTATCTATAAAGGTGGCCGAAAAGCAGTTTCGTAAGGATCTATTTTTTCGGTTAGCAAGTTATGTTACCACCGTTCCGCCACTGCGTGATCGTAAGGAAGATATTATACGGTTGGCAACGCATTTTCTGTCTATTTTTGCTAAGGAAATGGGCCATAGGGCCGGTACATTAACTTCAGCCGCCCAAGCCATACTGGAAAATTATCACTTTCCCGGCAATGTCCGAGAATTAAAGAATTTGATTGAACACGCGCTGATTAGGAGCGACGGTACTCCTATTGAACCGCACCATCTACATTTTGTTGAGTTGACCAACAATTCTTCAGCCCACTTATCTAAGGGGCAAATGGAAACCGGAATTGAAAACGATGAACAGAAAATTCTGAGTTATATACGTGAACATGGGTGTATTAATAATACCCAATGCCGACAGCTGTTGAATTCTGATCTTCATAGAGCCTCTTATTTATTGAGGAAGATGTACCAAGAGAAAGTACTGATACGTGAAGGCAAACTGCGTTGGACTGTTTATCGGCTTCCTTCTTAATTTCTTTTTGCTTTTTGTTCTGAGATGGTGGGCAAGATGGTCAATGCCATTAAGTTAAGGGCAGACACGCAGGTCTGCCCCTACAAATCCTACATATTTAATGGGCTGTAGGGGCGAACCTATGTGTTCGCCCTAGGGCAGACACGCAGGTCTGCCCCTACAAATCCTACATATTTAATGGGCTGTAGGGGCGAACCTATGTGTTCGCCCTAGGGCAGACACGCAGGTCTGCCCCTACAAATCCTACATATTTAATGGGCT
>Ga0233404_10000200_pt1 | contig 16054 bp, 11 predicted proteins | sample Na_oxic_2_MG_FD_179861 | JGI IMG/M metagenome (GOLD analysis project Ga0233404, IMG submission 179861) | Seawater microbial communities from Saanich Inlet, British Columbia, Canada - Na_oxic_2_MG | ecosystem: Environmental > Aquatic > Marine > Inlet | place: Canada: British Columbia | collected...
CATAGGTCAACCCCTACAAAATTTGGTACTTATCAATAAGGGTTGACACATAGGTCAACCCCTACAAAATTTGGTACTTATCAATAAGGGTTGACACATAGGTCAACCCCTACAAAATTTGGTACTTGTAGGGGCGAACCTATGTGTTCGCCCCACAATAAGGGTTGACACATAGGTCAACCCCTACTTGTAGGGGCGAACCTATGTGTTCGCCCCAAAATCCGTTATAATCATAAAAAAAGCTTTAGCTTTGGGAAATCACTACTTATCTAGGACTACCAACAGACGGTGGTAGTGTCGCTGGAGGCAAAGGGGCATCAAAGGCACTTGATGGGGGGATTTGCTCGGAATTTAAGGACGGCAGCGGTAAGATAAGGGGTGTATTATGCGGTAATATCATGGCCTTAATATTTGGGGATAATTTATCAATATAATTATAAGTTAACAAATCACGTTGTTTATCCACAACGTCCGCAATTAACTGCAATGCTTTGGCTTCTGCTTCCGCTTTGATGAGACGGGCTTTGGCTTCCGCTTTGGCTTTGATGAGAATGGCTTTGGCTTCGCCTTCGGCTCTAATCCTGATTCGTGCGGCTTCACCTTTGGCTAAATTTTCCATTTGTAGCGCTTCATACTCTTTCTGTATCGTGCCCTGTTCAGCCATTTGCTTTTGTTCAACAGACTCTGCATAACCCTTAGAAAATGCAATATTACGCAGAAAGAACTTTTTAAAGATGACACCTTTGCTTTTTGTCACATTTATCAAGGTTTGCTCAAGACTGTCTTTTATTTCTTGTCTTTTATCACTATTCACCTCATCAATTGTATATTGGGAAATGTGGGTTCGAGTAATTGCTCGCAGTGCTGGACGAATAAAGTCATCAATATAGCGATTTTGCCAGTTAATATGCAGCGTAATGATGTTCTTAGGATCAACCACAAAGATAAGCGAACAGTCTATGGTAACTTCTTGTCCGTCGCTGGTTCTCGCAACAATCGAATCGTCTCCTAACTTTTGGCCTTCCATGGGTTTACCAGACATGGTATAGGTTTGCCAATAAATCGGATAAATGACCACTTTTTCAAGCAAAGGGACAATCCAGTGTAACCCGGCGTTAAATGGTTCTTTCCGAATGCCATTTTTTGAGATCAGTGAAACCACCACACCAATTTCTTGGGGGTAGATAAAGACTAAACTGACTCTCATTAAACTTACGCTAACAGCCAATAACAATGGCAGTAGTACGCGGGACGAAAATAGTTTTTTAAGCGCGACAATAATACCTTCTTGCCATGCAGTACGCACAAAATAATAAATACTGGCAATAAATATGAAGAACCAAATCCAAGGAATGATGATATCAAGTAATGTAGGAACCATGTTTTTCTCATATTAGTTTTCTGGTTCCCACGCGCCAGCGCAATACCATTAAGTTAAGGAATATTTATTGGAGTCCAAACCTTCAGATTTGGATTATTCGGATTAAATATCAAACACTTCCAAATCTAAAGGTTTGGACTCCAAGGCTTAATTTAATGGCATTGACGCGCCGGCGTGGGAATGAAAAGAAAATTACTCACACTGACATTTTGGCAATTGAGAGGCAGTTTCCTCTTTGATGAGTTTGGTTTTTGCGTCAGCCATTGCTTTATAAATAATAGCTTTTGCCTCTGCTTCTGCCTCGGCTATTGCATTTGACACAATAGCATTTGCTTCCGCTTCTGCCTCCACTTCATCTGAGTACTTTTTTTCAAGTGCTTTTGCATACTTATTGGAAAATGCCAGATTACGCAAAAAAAACATTTCAAACACCAATCCATTTTTAGTTATCTCTCGTTTTAAGTGATTCTTTAAAGTGTTTTCAAGCTTTTGCCGGTCACGATTGATATCATCAATAATATATCGCGAGATTTCTGTGCGGATAACTGATCGTAGCACTGGACGAATAAATTCATTAACATAGCGATCTTGCCACATCTTGTGTAACTTAATGACTTGATAAGGATCAATTTTAAAAATAACCGAACAATCGACATTCACCTCTTTTTCATCTTTCGTGCGTGCTGTGATTGAGTCATCGCCTATTTTTGGCCCTTCCAACGTTTTTCCTGACATCGTATAAGTTTGTAGTCCAATAGGATAAACAATTACTTTTTCAAATAAAGGAAAAATCCAGTATCTTCCGGCTGTAATCGGTTTTTCTCGAACACCATTCTCTGCAAGGCCAGAAATGACGACACCCACTTGATGTGGATTAATAAAAATTAAACTGGTGTTGAGGACATTTAAACTTACAATTACGAGTAATCCCACTAATAAAACTCGGTAGAATAGTCTTTTTAGTGCAATTACCATATCGTGTTGCAATGTCGTATAGACAAAATAAAGGATACTTGTTATTACTAAAAGAAACCATGTCCAAGAAATGATGGGTTCAAGTATATTATCTATCATATATCTAACTCACGGATGTGCAATAACCAGCAATGTGGGTGCGCGTTTAAAGACGCATTGCAAAGCCAGTTGGAGATTTTCAGGATCAAGGGCGGCAAAACTTTCATCAAGGACAATGAAATCAGCTTTTTGTAACAAGGCGCGGGCAATAAATAAGCGGCTACGTTCACCGTGAGAGAGTTGCCAGCCACTTTCGCCAATCATTTGTTGAAATCCCGCCGGCATACGTTCAATTAATTCGCCTAATCCGAGTTCTCGACAAATTTGCTCTGCTTCTTGCAAGTCTTCAGGAGTGGGGGGCCATTGTCGCCCCATCAATAGGTTAAAAGAAAAAGTTTCGGTCAGGATGTGATTTTCATGAAATTGGGGAGCAGATACCACTCGCCGTCGCCATTCTGAAGTTCCGAGCGTATGTCGATCCAAGCCGTGCAGGAGTAACAAACCGGTTTCAGGGACACGTAAGCCAACCAGAATAGCTGCCAAAGTCGATTTGCCTCCACCGGAAGGCCCTTCTAAGAGTAAACGATCTCCTTGGTTAATTTGCAGATTGCACCCACGTAGAATCGGTTGACCATATTCACGATAACGGAAAAATAAATCTCGTGCGACCAAAATCGGTTGTTTTTTGACAGCCTTCTTGAGAGGTTCTGGCGGCGCGTCATAAGTATTATATGGCATATCACTGCTTCTACCACGAGTTGCCGCTTGGAATAGTGGTCCAACCTCTTGCCATGCATCTAGTAAGCCCACAATTGTCTGCATACCACCGACAATACTATTCAATGCCTTAGAAGCCAACATTATTCCACCTAAGCTCACTGCTAATTGTTCTGGCGAACTTGGGTCAAGGATGAATGTATAAGCAAGGCCCATCAGTCCTACAATTAACCAACCCCGATTGATAAATGCACTTAATTGTATCCCCAGTTTGTCCAGCCGTTCAGAGAGGCGGAGATAATGAGCCACGATTTGATCTTCTTTATCATGCCAATGTTGCGGATCTTCTTGAGCGAGGCGGGTACGGTGTCCAACCATGCGTTCAACTAAATCATTCGTCATTTCTCGGTAATGTTCAGACCATCGGCTACTATCGGTAAAATAGCGCCAACACATCAAGAGCGTTATTATCACCCACAATAACAAGATCAAGCCATGCCACCAACCACCGGTACCCACTGTCAAGACGGCAATAGCTATCATAATGTCCACCAACGCGAAAACCGCTGCAAATCCTCCCCCAAGTATCAAGCCTTCAAGCGCTTCTGATTCCATCACTCGCCCTAAGAATTGACCAATGCCTTGATGACTAATTTCTTCAGGATGCAGTTGTAATGTGCCATACAAAAGTCGCTTTTTAAAAAGCCCACCCATCTCTGCACTGAGCAAACTTTGGGTCCATAACATCCAGATTTGAAAGGGAATACTGGTGAATAAAATTATACCCCATGCGATAAGCCAAGCAGTGTCAAAATGGCCTTGCATCACGCCTTGCAGAATCATCCACCAACCAACTGTTTGAAAAGCCTGTATAACAAAATGTATCCCTAAAATGGTCAACATGTAGCGCGGTAAACTCGCTCTACGCATTTGTTGCCAGAAATTAAAGGCGGGAGATAAGCGTAACAGCCAACAACCACGAATTTGAACATTGCTCAGTTGTTCACGTAAAATAGCCGCTTTGGCACGGGCACAGCGCTGCTTTTGCACCCCCGCTTCAGTCAACAATTGCTCAATGGGTGTTGCCAACGGGGCTTCTATTTCAGCGGTTAAAATATCTCGAATGGCTTTTGGTGGAAGACTTTGAGTTGATAAATCTGGCGCAATCAAGGATACTTGCCACCATCCTCCCTTAAGCAGAACTAGAAAGTGAGGCGCACCAGAGCCGGGCAAACGCAGCAAAGCCGGGCCGGCACGACGCACCATTTGTTCAACTTCGGTATAGGAAGATTCAACAGTTTCGGTTTCGATGCCCAATCTTGTTGCAGCCCGATCAAGCCACTGTCCAATGGTTTGATTATCAGCTTGTTCAAGATTTGGGGGGGGAAGAGATAATTCGGGTGGGTTTGATAAAAAGCCCGCTTTTTGGGCTAGAATTTCAAGGGCTTCGCCTAGCCTTGAAATCGGCCAGGCGAGTGGATGATTATCCAAATTTTAATCGTACCAATGTGAGGTGGATTAATGTCAATTAGCCTTTATTTTCTTCTTCAGGTTGGGGCCACGACCAAAGCCAATCCCAAGAACCGGCCTTGAGGTTGGTTTTCATTTTTACCGGCATTGTTTTTTTAAGCTTTACCTTTTTGGTGTCTTTCCGGATTTTCAGTTGTTTCATGGAATTTATCCTTGATTAATGGTGAATTATGAATGCTTTAAATATTTGTTAATAATTAATTATTAATCATCATTCACAATTTATTACGTTGGAAAATCAATTACTTACTTATGGATAAACAAATCAAGACTCGAAAATTCCTTGTACTCAATCCCAAGCTTGAACTAAGCCATCGCTTCTTGCACTTGTGGTTCTTCTTGCTGCGCCTTGACTTGTTCTTTTCCCTTTTTAAATTGAGCTGCAAAATATTCCCGCATTTTAGTCGGGTCAAAAGTCAAGAGCGTACCACCCGATTCAAAGTGTTGAATAAACACTTTACCAATAGCATAAGTCGAAGCACCGCCAAAAGCTGACATGGTCACCATGCCGGTAGCTGTTCCCCCAAGCGGTATAAATTTGGACAAACTACCGACTACACCGGCAGTGGCATAAGTCGGTAGGATTCCCCCTACTAGGGCACTAATTAGCGATTTGCCAATATTTTTAGAAAATGGGATTTCATATAACTGAGTCAGTTCGTGTAACATCTTCATCTGAACCCCACTCAAGGCGACTAAATCCACGATTGGAATGGGTATTAACCCCGTACCCATAGACATAATCATGCGGTTTCTCACCATTTTATTCGCATTACTGAGTCTCTCTGTTTCTTCCATTATTTCTCATTTATACCTCATAGTTGAAGTGTCAAACGGACTGTAACAATTGTCTAGTTTTTTCAAAAGCGGTTATAATTGAAAAAAAAGTCTCAAAGCTTATTAGCCTTAAGGCTTTAATCTACTATTAAATATAGACAGGACATGGTTAGGAGGGATGTAGCGAACGTAGGGTGGGTAGGAACTTCGTTACAACCTACCATTTTTCAGCTTTCGACAAATGAGATTAATGGTGGGTACAGCTCAAGCTCTACCCACCCTACCTTTTACCCATGCTACGCTTGCTCCTCTACGCGATGCAGGCAATTGGTGCATTTTGACAAGCAGCCTCCATGCACAAGATAGCACCGCTAATGCCCAAACATTCAGCCGGGTTCTGCGCACACCGTGCCATCCCATTATCAACATTGTCCATATGACCGCTACACGAAACCCCGGCCCTTTGGCTGGTGTGAACTTTGTAGTTTTGGTGGTTTTTGCGGTTTTTCTGAGTTTTCATTGTATCTCTTTAAAAATCCTAGTAATACATCATAAATAGGGTACAGACCACATTTATCACGAAAGGAACCCAAAGCTAAAAAATTTCATCGACGGTTTTCGAGAACGACCGACCTAATCTTGTGGCTCTGTCGGGCTCACGGTGACATCGCGCCGGTCCTCGAAACACACTTACTTCTGGCATTCAGTCAGTCAAGCGAATCTAATTGGCTGAGCTAGGTAGGATGGGCAAACATAACCTCTGACTTCATTAATAGGACAATCATTTGCCCACCCTTTTTTGCAGCTTGACTCATTTAAAATAAAATGAATGGGGCCGGCAAACGGTTACAAGCATTATAAAATCAATTGGTTTGTGTTTGCCCACCCTACCTGGCTAATATTTACAAGGTCCAGGAAACACGATCTCTGCGCCACTACATTCGGCTAAACATTCATTACTATATGTACGCGCACCGCAAACTGGATCGTAAATCATTGGGCAAGCACACTCGCCGGCTTCGCCGGCTTTGAGATTAGTTTTTACCGGATGGTTTTTTCTCTTGTTCTTCTGAAATTTCTGTGGTTTCATTGAGTTATTCCTTATCAAAACGTATAGCAGGGAGCAAAAAAATAACACACACCTAATATTAAGAGTCGCTAAATGATACAGCCTCGAAAAGAATGGCAAACTCAATTATGCGGGCTTTATCAAAAATTTCAAGTACTTTTTATTTTTTTGATTGTAACGGATTTTGGGGACACCATAAATAAATGGGGATTTTCCATAGTTTTAAAAGGGCGAACACTTATGTATGTTAGCCCTTACAATATCTGGCGTTGGGGCGAACCTTTGTTATCGCCCTCCCCAAAATTCGTTATAATCACTGAAAACTCCGGAGAACTTTTTGGCATCCAATACTTTCAATTACTTACAGACTTTTTCGGAGTTTTCAGTAATTATTTTATGCACGTTCCTTAATTCGTTAATTTCCCAATTCGCTGTACTTGATAGACAGACAAATTCACTGTACTTGATATGTTTAATTCGTTGAGTACAGCTAATTGGGAAATTAACGAATAACACCGGGTATAGTGCAGCGAGTTGGGGTATTGAGTACCGCGAATTTAGGAATTAACCATCCAAATTTGCTGTACTCACTCTACACCTTTGTCGGGTTACGTTTTTTGGCGGTGCCAAAAAATCTAACCCGACCTACTTTACTTTACACCTTTGTCGGGTTACGTTTTTTGGCGGTGCCAAAAAATCTAACCCGACCTACTTTACACCTTTGTCGGGTTACGTTTTTTGGCGGTGCCAAAAAATCTAACCCGACCTACTTGGCTTGGCTCGATAATTCCACCCAAAACCGCTAACCAAATACAAATCACATTATCCCCAACCGTAATGTCTCACCACCGTTATAGATAATATTCCCATTCTCTAAACGATAGCCAACATAAAAGAGATAATAACCGGAGCGGTCATTCTTAAACCGTCCTTCAAATAAGGGATTATAGTGCATTATCGGCGTAAGTGTGACATCGGCAATTGAACTTTCCAATATAATCAGTTGCTTATCCCACATTCCCCACAATGGTCTCTCTGTTTCTGCATTTCGCGCATCCAAATTATAGCGTAGCCCAAACATTAAAATATCCGCCCGCTGCCCTACATGTTGGGGTTCAACCAATATGGATGTTGATATAGCAACTTCCGTATTCACAACTTGGTTAAAAGGATTACCAAACTTCTTACCATTATGGACTATACTGATAAACCGAGAAGTTGTTGGGAATAGGCTTTTACTTTCACCATCCAAACCAAAGCCATTGGCAATTGTTAGCCGAATCGGAGTAACCCCATTGAATACAATTATTCCATCCTCTAAACGATAGCCGACATAGACGGTAAATTCACCCGGTACATGGGCGAGAGGGCCAAGATAAATCGGTATCTCGAATTTTGCCGGGAGTTGCTGATAACGGAATTAAAGGGGCCAGGCTCGGATTATTTAGCCGACACTAAAATCATCGTAACATTAATTTGAGCCTGGCCCCTTTTCTTGCCACTCAAGGCGACTAAATCCACGATTGGAATGGGTATTAACCCCATACCCATAGACATAATCATGTAGTTTTTCACCGTTTTATTCGCATTACAGAGTTTTTCTGTTTCTTCCATATTTATACCTTAGAGTTGAAGTGTCAAACGGACTGTAACAACTGTCTCGTTTTTTCAAAAGCGGTTAGAATTGAAAAAAAAGCCTCAAGGCTTATTACCTTGAGGCTTTAATCTGCTATTAAATAATAGACAGGACATGGTTAGGAGGGATGTAGCAAAGCTCTACCCATCCTACGCGAGGTGGGTTTCGCTGCCGCTCTACCCACCCTACGCTCGCTCAATTAACACCCCAGAGGTGAGGTGTCAATTCATTCACCAAAAACGGTGGGATGGACTTTGTTAGGCAGTACAACTTTGACCACGCGGATTACTCCCAGGGTAACCTCCACAATAATCCCCCGACTCACAGGACACATCACCGTAGCAGGTCTTGTTCGGACTCCATAGCCACTGCTGCCCATCCCATTGACAACAGTCTATCCCCTGTGCATTACCGTACTGGTCTATGTAACAGGTCCTACACTCACTGCCCGCTCTTACGCCCGATACAGCGTTAAACCCGGATTGCTTGGCTTTGTTTTGGTTACTTAATTTTATATTGAATTACCTATAGATGTTTGCAAATGAAAAGGTACTTTTGAGAAAATCGTGTGACTCTGACCCCAATAATTCCTACTGAGTAGAATTGGGCTACTGTTGATTTCTTTTGTTGGGTTTCTAGGTTTTTGGTAAGGTCTTGCAAGTACAGGTCGGGTCGCAGTTGCATAGACTGTAGCGCAACAAGTTAGAAAATAAATAGCCGAGACGATTTTTGTTGCTGGTAACGGTTACTGCGCCGTCTGCTGCAAATTCCACTAAGTCAGCTATATTTGCTTCTAGCCAATTCCCGCCGAGGCCTAATTGTCCGTTGTTGCTGCCCATAGCGACCCCTTTGCCTAACGATATCATCGCGTGTGCAACATGGCAAGCGGATGGAGGATTCGGGGCCCCGTTGATGTCCACCCCGTAGAAGATCAGCGCGTGGCCCGGTTCTATCGCCCTGAGTGCTGCGTCTGTCATTATTTTCACCTTGGGATCTACATTTATGAAACATTTGCACATCGCTGGGGTGTCTTGTACCAACCCTTTCGGTTCTTTCCGGTATATGCCACTTAAGTATGTGTAATATTGCACCGAATTAAAACAAATCATGCCGCTTAACTTAGCATATTCCTTCTTAAAATTGCTTGATTTGTAGTTGAGGGGGCAGTCTTTTGGCACCGAATTTGCTGTTCGTACAATCTCCAGCGTTTCTTCAAAGCTTTTTTGGCTCATTTCATCATTGTCTGTTGTTGGCATCCAGTTCTTCCTCTTCTGTTGATTAGGCTGTTTGGGTTTTCACCGGCAATTTACTGGTACGTGAATTTAATAGGGGACAGACCACATTTATCACGAAAGGAACCCTTCGCAAAAAAATTTCATCGACGGTTTTCGATAACGACCGACCTAATCTTGTGGTTCATGAGGACTCTCGGTGACATCGCGCCTATCCTCGAAACACACTATGGCATTCATCAGTCAAGCGAATCGAATTGACTGAATGCGACAGTGTGAACCACGCAGCCGACTTGACTGCGATTTTTATATGGTCAGCGGTGTGTCGGCTGACTCATTGGGTGACTCATTATTTGAGGCAACTCGCAAACGCTCTACCCACGCTTCACTGCCATTAAGTTGAGCCTAGACGAACACACCGGTTTGCCCCAACCGCCCCTGAATACGCGGTGTTTTGTCGGGGCATATCTGTGTATCGGCCCGATACGATATGGCATTGACCCTACGCTTGCTTACCTACACTCTCCACAAGACGCGATTTCTACGCCCGCGCAGTTGGCTTCACATGCATTACCATAAGTATGTCCATCAACAGCCAGAAGGCAAACCCAATCATGGGGGCTTTATCAAAAATTTCAAGTACTTTTTATTTTTTTGATTGTAACGGATTGGGGGACACCATAAATAAATGGGGATTTTCCATAATTTAAAAGGGCGAACACTTATGTATGTTAGCCCTTACAATATCTGGCGTTGGGGCGAACCTTTGTTATCGCCCTCCCCAAAATTCGTTATAATCACTGAAAACTCCGGAGAACTTTTTGGCATCCAATACTTTCAATTACTTACAGACTTTTTCGGAGTTTTCAGTAATTATTTTATGCACGTTCCTTAATTCGTTAATTTCCCAATTCGCTGTACTTGATAGACAGACAAATTCACTGTACTTGATATGTTTAATTCGTTGAGTACAGCTAATTGGGAAATTAACGAATAACACCGGGTATAGTGCAGCGAGTTGGGGTATTGAGTACCGCGAATTTAGGAATTAACCATCCAAATTTGCTGTACTCACTCTACACCTTTGTCGGGTTACGTTTTTTGGCGGTGCCAAAAAATCTAACCCGACCTACTTTACTTTACACCTTTGTCGGGTTACGTTTTTTGGCGGTGCCAAAAAATCTAACCCGACCTACTTTACACCTTTGTCGGGTTACGTTTTTTGGCGGTGCCAAAAAATCTAACCCGACCTACTTGGCTTGGCTCGATAATTCCACCCAAAACCGCTAACCAAATACAAATCACATTATCCCCAACCGTAATGTCTCACCACCGTTATAGATAATATTCCCATTCTCTAAACGATAGCCAACATAAAAGAGATAATAACCGGAGCGGTCATTCTTAAACCGTCCTTCAAATAAGGGATTATAGTGCATTATCGGCGTAAGTGTGACATCGGCAATTGAACTTTCCAATATAATCAGTTGCTTATCCCACATTCCCCACAATGGTCTCTCTGTTTCTGCATTTCGCGCATCCAAATTATAGCGTAGCCCAAACATTAAAATATCCGCCCGCTGCCCTACATGTTGGGGTTCAACCAATATGGATGTTGATATAGCAACTTCCGTATTCACAACTTGGTTAAAAGGATTACCAAACTTCTTACCATTATGGACTATACTGATAAACCGAGAAGTTGTTGGGAATAGGCTTTTACTTTCACCATCCAAACCAAAGCCATTGGCAATTGTTAGCCGAATCGGAGTAACCCCATTGAATACAATTATTCCATCCTCTAAACGATAGCCGACATAGACGGTAAATTCACCCGGTACATGGGCGAGAGGGCCAAGATAAATCGGTATCTCGAATTTTGCCGGGAGTTGCTGATAACGTGAGGCTGGGGGTATTTGCCCAATTTGGTTATCCCACTTCTGCCAATTTGGCCCAAAGCGGGTGTAATCAAACCTACCATAATCAAGACTGCGTTTGTGTTGGGCAACCATCAGAATATCAGCCGGTTGGCCAACATATTGTGATTCCACATTTACAAACGTAGATACATTCATTTGGTCAAAATATTCAAAGGTGGAATTATTGCCAGTTTGGCCCTCAAAATTATGAATGAACTGCTCAAAAATGCTCGTGCTATGAACTTCATTTAAGGTAGGCGTTTTGCGCGAATCTGCCCGCATATCAAAACTGGTACTATTTCCCACAAAGAAGTGGATCGGCTCTGCCCCATTATAGATGATCGTGCCATCTTCTAAACGATAACCTACATAAGCCGCATATTCCCCCGGCCAAAGGCTCAAACTACCTTCATAAACGAAAATCTCAATTTTTTCAGGTAATTGTGGATAGTATTGTGCTGAAGGCAAACTACTAATATTTTCATCCCATACTTCCCATGTTTGCTCATCGCGGGTGTATAGTGTCCGGTTGGTCAAGGTAGAATGTATGCCAACCATAAGAATATCAGCAGCTTGACCAATATGCGCCGGCTCAATAACCACTGGCGATGAAACTCGGATAGTTTGCGCCTCTTTATGAGTCAAGCGCCGATGATTGGGTAACCGTTGTTCACGGATACTCAATTTGCTTGCGAAGCAAGCTTGGGTGTCTAGCGAGTTATTTTCTCCATCAATACCTACGGCATTCACCTCACATTGAGTGCCATCCGGCAAACTGGGATTGGTCGCTAAATTAGTTGTTGAATTTGAACCACTTCGCACAACTGTTATAGTAACCGTGGTTTTTTGTGGGGGCGTAGAATCGTCATTTACAACAATCTTGGTTTTTCCAACGCTAATCCCGGTTAAAGTAAATTGGGCGGTGCCAGTATCACTAAGCGGAGTCCAATCATTTAATAATACATAAGTCGGATCCGGTATCTCGCTGAGGGTGAGTTCACCTTGCCCACCGGCTACCGTCAAATCCAAAGTTTGCCCGACTTCGATAGTGGTTTGAATCGCTTTGATTCTAAAGTTAGAATTTTGTCCAATTCCAAGAGTTGAGCCGGAACCAGTGAAGCCATCAATGACAGTAATGTAGATAGTAACAGTCTGCAATGGTACGGCACTATCACTAATTACCATTTTGGTTTCACCAACCTTTAAACCGGTTAAAGTCACTTCGCCGGCTCCCACGTTTAATGGTTTCCAACTATCTAACGACACAAAGGTATTATTGGGTATTTCCTTAATTAATAATTCCCCTTTACCATCGGCAAGAATTATCTTTTCAATTTCCCCAACTTTGATAGTAGTCGTCAGCGACTTGATTTTGAGATCAGAACTGATAGCGGAACTGGAATCTTGCTGATATGGCTGACAATTTGGACAACATACCTGACACGTTGGCAAGCTATAACACGAATTTGTTGTGGTTGGCGATGATGTAGCTTCATTATCGACAATCGTTAATAGTGCATCCGGGGTAACAATAGTTGCACCGCCAGTCGGATTCGATAATTTGAGATTGACTGTCTCATCGCCTTCCGAAATAGAATCATCTTGGATTGGAATTTGGAAACTTTTAGTACTACAATCACCGTCTTCCCAAACCAGCGTGCCTTGCTTCGGGAGATAATCAGTATATTGAAGAGCCGTGCCATTTTGGGTAGTGTAATTAACACTGACGCGGCCTTGACAATTACCAATACGCTGTATGCTTACCGTAGTAGCATTGCCAAATTCATCCGCAGAATAGCTAGTCGATACCCATTGAATCCGATCCGAAGAAGTGGTTGTTGGTTGGCCGGGGTAATTGATTTTGCCATCACCGGCAACGCCACTATCATCGGAACCACCATCATTTAAAGCAAAAGTATCAGTCGCTTGGCCGTTATAATAAGTTGTGACATTAGTTTGCTCACACAATAATTCCATCTTCAACGGAGGCCTTTCCGAGGCTCCACCACTCAAGGGCCAATTTGGATCGCTAATTTTGACGTTATTGATGGGACAATCATTATTCGTTACCACAGTAACACATTCGCCACTTGCAGCCGGCCAAGAGGCCACGTTACTTTGGAGACTGTCAAGAATACCATCACGATTAGCATCACCATCATTGTGGCAAGTATCTTCAACCCCATTAGCTATTTTGTCATTATCACCATCCGGGGCAAAGTTGGCTTGACAGCGTTTGGCGGCATTCATTGTCACGGTAGTAATTGGATTAGTACCACTACAATCACCAGTCCACTCCGTAAAAACCGAACCCGGTTCTGGTGTTGCGGTTAACTCTATTTCTGAACCAGTGGCGTATTCCTCAGCACAATCAACTCCACAATCAATGCCAGTTGGTTGGCTCGCAACGGTGCCGGGGCCACTTCTCGCTACGGATAAGTTAAACTCCGGAGTACTTGATTGTATGAAAACGGCCCTACAGGCTTTATCGGAATCCATAGTTACATTACCATCCCCATTACAATGACCACGCCAACCTTCAAATTCCCAACCGCTATCTGGTTTTGGAACAAGGTTTACCTCAGTACCAGTTTCATAGCCTTGGTCACAGGGATCACTTTCATGGCCACAATCCCCTTTAACACTGCTAACTTTGCCATTTCCAGTAATTGCAATATTTAAGTTTACTGAGGATGGTTCTTCCTTGGTTGGCTCCTCTTCAGTTGGCCCCTCTTCAGTTACGGGTAGTTTGATGGTAACGGTTGCCTTATCACACTGAGCTGGTACTCCCTTATCACAGACTTTGTAGGTAAAAACGTCCATGCCGGTTGCGTCAACATTAGGCGTATAAGTCACAGTGTTGTCAGGGTTAATATTCACGCCACCCTTAGTTGGTGGTGCCGGAATAATTACACTATCAGGATCAAGATTACCATCGGGATCACTATCGTTATTTAAAATAGGAATCGTGACTGGCGTATTTGTATCAGTTTCAGCACTATCATTATTTGCGGTAGGCGGATCATTGGGTGGTGCCATAACTGGAATCGTAAGCAAAGCTGGATCACTGATCAAACCAAGGTTATCAGTAGCGGTGTAAGTAAAACTGGCATCACCAACAAAACTCGGATCTGGTTTAAAAAAGAGATTAGCAATATCAGTTAAACTCAATTCTTGTCCGGCAGTAACCGGTACGCCACCGGCGGCTGGATCCCCTAAATATAATATTCCTTGTTCTGCCGGCGGCAACGTCTTAATAGCCATTGAAACCACTGAGCCATCTTGATCAGTAGCTGATAATGATGGTAATTGCACCGTGACATTATTAAGAGTACTAGGTGCCACCTTATTATCCGCAACTGGTGGCGGGTTGACCGGAATTGGAACTACCACTTTTACTGTAGCAGTGTCACACAGTTCTGGATCGCCGTTATCACAAATTTGGTAGGTAAAAGTATCAGTACCAGCAGTGAAATTTGGATCTGGCGTATAAGTAATTGTGCCATCATCGTTGACAGTTACAGTGCCATTTGCCGGTTCGCTAAAAATTTCCAAGCTACCAGCATCCAGATTGCCATCTGGATCACTATCGTTATCTAACACTGAAATTGTAACCGGCGTGTTAATATCGGTACTGGTATTTTTATCACTTGCGGCTGGCGGGTGGTTAGGCGGCGCAACAACCGGAATAGTGACTAAAGCCGGACTACTTTCTGCCCCAAGATTATCGGTAGTTGTATAAGTAAAACTGGCATTACCGGTAAAGTCGGGATCCGGTTTAAAAACGAGTTTGGCAATATCATCGGGACTCAATGTTTGTCCGGGAGTTATTGGTACACCACCGGCATCCGGATCACCTAAATATAATACCCCTTGTTCCGGGCTTGGGAGAGTGTCGATAGTATAAGATATTATTGTCCCATCATCAGTAGCAGACAACGGCGGTATTGATACTGTCGTATTATTAAATATAGTCGGTGTCGTTATACTATTAGCCACCGGCGGTGGATTGGGCGATTGTGGAACGGTAATCTCAATTGTGGCGGTATCACACAAAGGCGGTATTCCACTATCACACATTTGGTAAACCAGAGTATCAGTACCAGTTGTGAAATCCGGATTGGGCGTATAGGTTATAGAGCCAAAAGCATCAACGGTTACATCACCTTTGCTTGGTGAACTAACAATAGTAACACTGGTTGGATCAATGTTATCATCCGGATCACTATCATTATTTAAAACCGGTAAAGTGACTGGAGTATCAGGATCAGTGCTAGCACTATCATCATTCGCTACTGGTGGCTTATTGGGCGCGGCTGTAACCGGAATCGTGACTTGAGCGATATTACCGGTGGAACTTTGGTCATCAGTAGCAGAGAAAGAAAAACTGGCATCGCCAACATAAGTTGGATTAGGTTTAAAAAATAACTGCTCTATTTGCTCCGGGGTAAGTTCTTGCCCGGCAGTGATTTTAGTACCACCTTTAGCCGGATCGCCTAAATACAGTTCCCCCATATCCTCTGTTGGTAATTTCTCAATTTTATAAGACGCTATCGTACCATCTGGATCATCAGCCGCCAAAGAAGGTATTGGTACTGTGGTGTTGTTGGGTGTAGGCGATAGTGTTTGGTTATTCGCTACCGGCGGATCATTGGCTGGGGTAGGAACCAATACGCTTACTTCCGCCGTATGGCACTGTTGAGGTGTTCCGGTGTCACAGACTTCGTAAGTGAAAGTATCAGTACCAATGGTGAAACCGGGATTAGGGGTATAAGTGAC
>Ga0233404_10000201_pt1 | contig 16045 bp, 22 predicted proteins | sample Na_oxic_2_MG_FD_179861 | JGI IMG/M metagenome (GOLD analysis project Ga0233404, IMG submission 179861) | Seawater microbial communities from Saanich Inlet, British Columbia, Canada - Na_oxic_2_MG | ecosystem: Environmental > Aquatic > Marine > Inlet | place: Canada: British Columbia | collected...
GCTGATAGTACACCTTTCAAAAGGGCTACAAATTATGACATTATTGATGATCGTATGACTGACCATGAATGTATTTTGCGCTACTTGGCTTTTGTTATGGAACCCATAGAACGTTATGATAAGTTGCGTGACATGGACGGTTTTTTGTCGCAAACAATTGGTACATCTTAATCAGGCATCACCGCAACTTTTTAAAAAGCTTCAACTGGATTTTTATAAATCTATGCGAGCCGCCCGCAAAATTTTTGGTACTCAAGCCTTTCGTAAACGTTATAAAAAACGTCAGTATCGAACCCTACCTATCAATAGAGGATTATTTGAAACGTGGGCAGTTGAACTTTCCAAATGTAATAATAAACAGATTAATACTTTATTCAAACATCGAGTGGAAATTAAAGAACGTTTCATTGAGTTAATGATCGGAAATTATTTGCCACCCTGAGTACGAAAAGAAAAATATTGGTACGGTAAATTTTTCATTTAAAGGCAGAGAGGGCCTTTCTCCACCATTTAGACCAACCAATGTTGGCTTTGGTTTGAGTTATACTTTGCCCATTATTGTGGCATTATTATCACTTCCCAAAAACGGTTTAATCCTGCTGGAAAATCCGGAAGCGCATTTACACCCGAAAGGACAAACGCTCATGGGCAAACTGATGGCACAAGTAGCGGCGGCCGGAACTCAGGTTATTGTCGAAACGCATAGTGACCATGTACTTGACGGGATACGGCTGGCGGTTTTTGAAGGACTTATTAAGCCGACGCAAACTAGTTTCCATTACTTTGATCGTGATGAAGACGGCAAAATTCAGTTGCAGACACCAAAAATCAATGCAGAAGGGCGTATTGATAATTGGCCCGCCGGTTTTTTTGATGAATCTGTCCGCAATCTGGCGGCTTTAGCATCACATCGTCGTAAACGTCGCAATACCAAAAAGGGGAAATAATGGAAGCGGAACTGGTTTTTAATGATCTTTCTATTACCACCGCCCCAACAATAGAAGTCGCCAGAGCATGGTTGACTGACATGATGGAAGCGGTTGCTGATTTGATTGATGAGGAAATTAATGGCAAGCATATTTGCAAAAGGACAATAAGGACTGATAAATATTTTTATGACATTGATCTGACGGAGGATTATGGTTATCAGGAATGGTTGGAAGATGCTCTAGTGGATCGTGAAATCCAGGCACTTGCCCGACAACTTAAGGATAGCTATCGAATGACGATATGTTATATTGGCCCTCATTTGAAAACCGCAAATTTTAAGGCTCAATAACAAATATTTAAACAATTGTTAATAATATAAAATTCTCACGCTGGATGGTTCATCGTTATATATAATCAAACATTTATTAGCATTTGTCAGTTGACTTGTGTACGGTGCAACCAATTGTGAGAGGGCCAATTAACCCAAGCACTGTGTTACAATTTCGCCTAAAGATTGGCGGGTTGCATTTGTCAATTTACTTGTGTACAGTGTGATTGTTGCGGGAGAGGGCCTATTAACATAAATACTTATTGCTAACTATTAATAACACAATTATGATGGGATTCGCTCTACTGCTCCATAGTCTGCGCTTGGCAAAACTATTCATCATAAACTATTTAAGTGATTGATAAACGTTGAGCCAGAAATCCACCATACTTAACAGTGGGTTTCCACTGCGTTCCTACCCACCCTACATTTTTATTTACCTCTAAATTTTAATAAGATACCAAGTAATGATAAATTACATGAGTCCCTCCGAAAAGTCGAAAAATATCGGTATATTAGAGAATGTTAATATTTACATTGTTGAAAACAAAGGAGTTAGAATATTAGCAATTTGACTTTACTGGAGGGGACTCTTACATCTAAATATTAATCAAGATTGAGAATAAATTACAATGCCAAACGAGAAAATACTTCATACACCCAATGAAGTAAAAGAGCTAATTTCAAAAGATTCAGTCGTGTTAATTGATATACGCGATGAAGAACCCTATAAAAAACAGCATATTCAAGGTGCGGCCAACGTACCCAACGTTTTTTACTACTTGAGTAGAAGTACAGAAAATGGTTTATCTGAATTATACCAAGAATTCACTAAACTTTTTTCCAATGCCGGTGTAACTAATGATAAAACGGTAATTGTTTACGAAGACAGTTTAGATAATCGCTATGGTGGTTCATGCAGAGGTTATTGGTTGCTTAAATATTTGGGGCATCCCAACGTAGGTATTTTAGATGGTGGACTCACAAGTTGGATTGAGGCGGGTTTTTCATTGGAACAAAGTGTGATCACTCCTGAACCATCAAATTTCTCGGTGAATCCTCAAACTAGCATTATGGCAACAAAAGATGATGTAGTGGCTGTATTATCTGGCTCCTCAGTAAAGTTGCTTGATGTCCGAGATAAATCAGAATGGATTGGTGAAAGCTCATCACCTTATGGAATTGATTTTGCGCCTAGAAAAGGTCGCATCCCCGGTGCAAAATGGATTGAATGGTATGATTTTATGGATCGTTCTCTTACAATACCCGCTTTCAAATCAACAGAACAGATTCAAAAAATATGTGCAGAACAAGGTATTTACCCTGATAGTGATATCATTATTTACTGTTTCAAGGGTGCGAGAGCTTCCAATACTTATGTTGCACTAAAGGAAGCCGGGTTTAAAAAACTCAGAAACTACTTTGCTTCATGGGATGAATGGTCAAGAATTCCCGAATTACCTATTGATGAAAGATTATTGTAATTAGTTCTAGTTTGTCACATTTATTTTTTATCTCACGCAAAGACGCAAAGTTTTCAAGACTTACTTAGCGTTCTTAGCGGCTTTGCGTGAATATGACAAAGTAGAATTAGAAATAATGAATAATTGGGGTCAAATGAATAATTGGTGAATAATTGGGGTTAGAGTAAAATTGTTCAAACAAACAAATAATTGGCAAATCAAATAATTGGGGTCAAATAATTGGGGTCAGAGTAAAATTGTTTCAATAAATTCTTTAGCTGGACAATTAGAACAAAACTTTCGGAGAAAATCATGACTACCATTGAATTAACTCACTCTTGATAAGTCCCAAATTCAGTTTTTGGAGTATGGCTTTAAAAATAAAAATGAGGCCATCCGTGCCACCATTAAGCACTTATCCGAACAATTAGAAAATCAACAACAATTGAACAAATCTGCTGAATTCTATGCAGAAATTTATGAAACTGATGAAGAGGAAATTAACAGAATCGGCACTGTCAGGATGGCCAAAATGAGCGAATTGTTGAGACGTGGCATGGTGATTGATGTTAATCTTTTTTTCATAAAAGGTGGTAAACCATTATAACCTATTATCAGCAAAACGATTTTCGTCTGTTGCCGCCGGCACCTTTATTACATCCATCTGTACATAAGTCCTTTGTGATGAGTGCCGGGCTTGGACAGATAGAAACCTCTTTAGCCAATGTCAAAAATCGTGAGGGCAATAAATTCGTTTTGGTCCAAGATTGCTTTAGACATTTTGACCGCGAATCGGTAGGCAACGATGCTAGCGATTTAAGCTTATTTGAAATGCCAGCAGCATTTATAGTTTGGCAAAATTCGCTAATCTACTTTTCATTGCACTCTCAACCCCCAAACCAATATGATAGAATTGATGGCCGATCCTTTTGTTGAAACGGTTATTGGTACCGAGCGCACCGCCATGATTTTACAAGGAGCGGATTCGGTTTTCGATATCCATAGCTATCGTGCCGTGCTTAAAAGAATTGACAACTTTATTACTAATAACAATTTACCACTTCAATTAATTAGGAAAAGCAAACATATTATCGTTGATCATTTAAAGGCGTTGTGTGTATTAGTTAAAGACGGGGCACCGCCTCCGGGCAAGGCGACGATTTTGTGATCTGAATATAAGTTCAATTTACCAAACAACTGCTTGGAAATAAACTATGAGTACAATATCCCATAACCCGCTGGCAAGCATTAATCTAAAAATGACTGAAGAATTAAAAGAAGTCATTATCCAAGCGGCACAATTGAGGATGATGTCCGTTAACACTTATCTTACTAATCTTGCTTATGATAATGCTAAACAAGTGATTTCAGAATATGAAACTTTGAAGCTATCCAATGAAGAACGTGATCGTTTTCACTACTCGACAATCCACCGGAACCAACTGAAAAGGCTAAAATGGCTATGCGTAAGTATCTATCCCATTCCAATTGCACGATTAATTCGACTTGCTGTCGATAAATCGGCACAGAGAAAGGGGCTAGGTGAATGGCTCGTTATGGATGCTTTCAAACGGTGTGTCAAACTTTCTAAAAAAATTGGGATATTCGGTTTGGTAGTTGATGCTAAACATGAGAGAGCCAAAAAGTTTTACTTTCAATACGGCTTTCACGAATTAAACGCCCAATCTCTCACGCTTTTTATTCCAACCAAAACTATCGTAGCGATGATGGCTTCTAATTAATCCAAGCACTATCTGTTAAAATTATAACGGGCCACAGAAAATTTTACCCTTAAATTTGCGGGTTGCGTTTGTCAGTTGACTTGGGTATAGTGCGACCAATTGTGAGAGGGCCAATTAACCCAAGCACTGTGTTACATATATAGATAAGCAAAGAAATTTTGCCTAAAGATTGGCGGGTTGCATTTGTCAATTTACTTGTGTACAGTGTGGTTGTTTGTGAGAGAGTGAAATTAACCTAAATACTTATTGCTAAATCTAATAATACGATTATGATGGGATTCGTTCTACTGCTCCATAGTCTACGTTTGGTAAAACCATTTACCGTAAATGATTAAACGATTATTTATAATGTAAAACTAAGAATACAAATTTTGGATTACTATGGCCACAATTAATTTACTTGACAAACGCCGAGCTGGTATTTTATTGCATATTACTTCCTTACCATCGACATTGGGTAATGGTACGATGGGCAGACAGGCTTACCGGTTTGTCGATTTTCTGAAAGACTGTGGTTTGTCAGTATGGCAAGTGTTACCGATTCACCCGCCACAAAATGTACCTATTGGAACACCTCACCGAGATTTTTTATCCTCTTTTAAATTATTGATGTTAATTATAAAACTATGATATTGGGAAATTTGTTTAAAAAATCTCACATGAGTGGCTTTAGAATAAAGGCACCATTTTTGGAGATAGAGTGGACTCCTAACACAGCGGATAAAAATGCTGCTTGGGAATTATATATTGAGCTTTTAACTAGAGTTTCAACTCAAGGGTTGGCTCCTGATCATGGGGACGAAGAAACTGCTTTGAATAGCATTCATTCTCTATTTGAAATTACTAGAGACGTTATTAAAAGTAATAAAAGCGATTGCATTGAGTTTGCCAAAATTGCTATAGTTATTTTAAATCAAGTTGTTAGGCCATTTACTGCTAAATGGCATAAGTTAAAACTTGAAGGGGGCTTTGAACAAGAAGATTCTCGCCAGAAGTTCAGAGAAGAATTATCTCAACTTCAAGTTCAATTGAAAAATTACACCAAGATGCTTGCTATTATAGCAGAAGTAGAAGATATTACTGATATTGAAGGATGAGTATCGCTAGTCTTTGTATTTACTTTACATCAAAATACAAAAGATGAGGAAATAAATGTCATATTTGTCATTTTTTAGTTATGCTAGAGAAGATTGGGATCCATATTTAAAGAAATTTTATAAAGACTTAGTTGAAGAAATTCACAAACACACATCTTTAATAGAAAAGGAAAAAATTTGTTTTCGTGATTCAGAATCTATCCAAACCGGAGAACTTTGGGAAAAAGATTTGAACACATCACTTAGTATGGCCAAAGTTATGATTTGCAATTATTCTCCCACATACTTTACAAGGGAATATTGTGGTCAGGAATGGGCATATTTTTCGGCACGTATTGATCAATATATTAAAAATAATCGGGATTGTGAAGAAAAACCGGCGGTGATAATTCCTATCTTATGGATAATACCAAATGAAGATAAAGAAGAGCTGCCTACATGTGTTTCTAGCATACAATTTGACAATGATGATTGTGGGGCTTTATACCGGAAAGAGGGATTGAGGTATATTGTTACAAGACGGAAATGTAAAGGGTATAAATTACAATATCGTAATATTCTTGATCATCTAAGAAAACGTATTATCCAAAATGCTAAAGCATTTTCATTACCGGTTCTAGCTGATTCAATTAGAATAAAAGAGCAAGAAAATGCTTTTGAAATCAAAAGAAAACCGGGTAGCCAAAAAAATATTTATAATCATAATGGCCCTGAGTACACAAAGTTTGTCTATCTTGCCGGACACGCAAATGAATTTAAAGATGACATAAGAAAAAATTTAGAGTCTTATTATGATGGTAAAACACTAGATGAAGACAGAAAAGAATGGGCAATGTTTTGGAAACCATATTTGCCTTCTGAAAAATATACGATAGTAAAAATAACTCAAACCGTAATCTCGAATCGTTTTAATAATTTAGTTCACGAAGTATTTAAGTGGGATGAGAATCTTACTCAAATGATCAAGAATGCAATGAAAAAAAACAACATTGTTATTATTATTGTTGATCCTTGGAGCCTTTGTTTGTCGCAGTATAAGGATATTATGCAAGAATATGAACGGGGTTGTTATAACCATTTTCATTGCACTATCTTAGTTTCGTTTAATTCTGAAGATGATGAAACCAAAAATCAATATACAAAACTACAAACTGTGTTGAGTCACGTATTTAGAAATAGATATCTGTCGAGAACTCCTGATATTTTTAATGATCAAATCGAATCAAGAACTGAATTGGAGAATGCAATTAGTGACGCTATAAAAAGGATAAAGCAAAATTTAACAATGTTGTCTCCAGTAAAACGTGAAGCAAATGGATACGGGCCTAAAATCCGGCCACAAATAAATATAAATGCAACTAGGGAATAATATTTTTTATCTACTATGGGCGAAATAATCACATTCTACTCCTATAAGGGAGGTGTTGGACGTTCAATGATATTAGCAAATGTTGCTTGGATTTTAGCCAGCAATGGTAAGCGAGTATTAGTAGTTGATTGGGATTTAGAAGCACCGGGACTTCACCGGTATTTTCATCCATTTCTTTTAGATAAAAGTTTGAATTATACGGAAGGGGTTATTGATTTTTTATTAAATTTCATAGATAAAGCATTAACACCTTCAGAAGAAGATGACGAAAATTGGTATAAGCCGTTTGCTAGTCTTGCACATTATACTGTATCACTAGAATGGGATTTTCCAAAAGAAGGGTTTATAGATTTTGTTCCGGCTGGTAAGCAAAACGCAGATTATGCTGAACGAGTAAACTCTTTTAATTGGCAAAATTTTTATGAACGTTTTGGAGGTGGAGTATTTCTTAACTATGTAAGAAAAGAAATGCGTAATGAATATGATTATATTCTAATAGATAGCCGGACTGGTATAAGCGATACTTCTGGAATCTGTACTGTGCAAATGCCAGATATTTTAGCGGTTTTTTTTACCGCAAATGATCAAAGTATTTTAGGGGCAGCTGGGGTTGCTAATTCGGTGAATGACTGTTGGCAAACTGATGTTACTCGTTTAAAAGATAAATGTCGTATTTTTCCGGTTTTAACTCGGATTGAATACAGTGAAGAAGAAAAACTTAAAGTAACAAAAGAATATGCTAAATCTAAGTTTTTTAATTTATTACAGCTTTCTCAGAAAAAACAAAATGAGTATTGGGGAAATGTTGAAATTCCTTATGTACCCTTTTATGCCTATGAAGAAATACTTGCCACATTTAATGATGATCCATATCGAAGAAATTCGTTACTTGCTGCAATAGAACAATTGGTGGCGTATTTGACAAATGGAGAAGTCAAAAAATTAAATGTTCAAAATTACAATATAAAAAGCAATATTAAACGAGAAGAAATTCTGGCTAAATTTACTAGAAATGAATTAAATTCTAGCTCAAAAACAAACTTAGAAGCAAAAAGAACAGATAAACCGGATATAGATTTATCTGAGTGGAAAGATAAATTAATATTTATTGATGCTGCAATGGAAGATTTTGAGTTAGCTACTGAGTTTATCCAAATACTGAGAAAACATGATATCAAATATTTTTCTCCTAATGATACTTCCAATAATTCTTCGACAATAATGTATGAAGACTTCATACACAATTTATTATTGTGTAATACTGTTCTTTTAATTTACGATAAAGCCCCTTTAAGTTGGTTGGTAGAACATTTAAGAATAACTTATCAAAGAAGTGTAATTCGGCGTATTGAGCATAAGCATATTTTAGTGTGTAGTTCACAGCCAAAACCTTTAAATTTTAGATTAACAAGTAATACATATTGGATAGAATATCTTCATCCCCCAAAAAATTGTTTATCTACCATTATCAAAATTCTGAAGAATGACTGATTTTCCTTATCCAGGATTGCGTCCATTTAAACAAGAGGAAAGTTATCTTTTCTTTGGACGTGACGAACTTATTACTCAACTCACTGCAAAACTAGATTACCATCACTTTATTGCTGTTATAGGTGATTCTGGGAGTGGTAAATCTTCACTAGTACGTGCTGGTTTACTCGCTCGCCTAAGAATTATCGGTGTTGGTGGAAGAGAACATTGGCGAGTAGCCAATATGCGACCAGGAAGCAATCCGTTTTTCAACTTGGCAAGTGCATTTTTAAAAGATACTAAAAACCCTGAAAGGCTGGCTTTGCGAAAGGAATATCTATCCTATTACGACAAAGTAAAGCCTGAAGGTGCTGTGTCTCACTTGCAAGCAGTTCTTACTGGTGATATAGAAAATTTCTATAAAAAATTAGAAGAAATCTTGCCAGAAAACCACAACCTATTGATTTTGGTTGATCAATTTGAAGAACTATTTCGTTATTCTTCCGAACCACAAGAGGTAGAAGATTTTATTCAATCGTTACTCATCAGTTGCCAACATGCAAATTCTAAAGTATATGTGGTTATCACCATGCGTTCAGAATTTTTGGATGACTGTGTGGAATATGAAAGCTTAATTGAAGCCATTAATCGAGGTTTTTTTCAAGTTCCTCATTTAACACGCAATCAATTGAAAGAGACGATTGAGTTACCAGCAAGAGTCTGTGATGGAGAAGTTGAAGCTAACCTAGTGACACAGTTGCTTTATGACGTAGGAAAAATGGTTGATGTTAATCGTTTCGATCAATTGCTGCTCTTGCAATATGCGCTGGTACAAATGTGGTTGAAAGTCAATGCTACTACAAAAAAATTGACTTTGGAACAATATACTGATTTAGGAGGCGATTTAACAACCATTCTAACACAAAACGCTGAAAGAACATACACTGACTTTTCAGATGATGACAAAAAAACGGTGGAAATCTTATTTCGTCGTGTTTGTAAACGTGATGAAAAAGGAAAATACACACGTCATCCGGTTAAATTAGGAGATGTAGCAAATTTGGCCAATGTTCAATGGCAAGTAGTTTCCGATATAGTTGATAGATTTCGGACTGAAGAAAATAAACTTCTATCTTCACGAAATAAGCTGTCGTCTGGTGACTATTTACGAGCTGACGATGAGATAGACATTACCCACGAGAGTGTTATTCGCCAATGGAAACGCCTAAGAGAATGGGCCAGTGATGAAGCAGAAAGGGCAGTATTTTATCGGCACTGGGAAAGTGCTGCTCAACGCCGGAAGGCAAAAAAAGGAGAATTGTGGCATAAACGTGATTTAGATAATGCCTTATATTGGGTTGAAAAGTTTCAACATTTATATCCTGAAAAAAAGCAATTAAAGGAATGGACAAATCGGTATGGACAAAATTTTAACCTCGCATGGAAATTTTTACAAAAAAGTAAAGATGCACAAGAGTTAGAAGAACAACAAACCAAAGAAACTCAAAAACGTGAATTAGCGCAGCAAGCTAAACTGAAGCAACCTCAACAACGAACAAGAATAGCCATTGCTGGCATTTTAGGCATTACGGCATTTGCCGGTTGGGGTTTGTGGGAACGCTACAATGCACAATTAGCCCAACAACAAGCTGAACGTTCAGAACAAATACGTACTGAAAGTCTATTTGAATCTTATCGTAGGCATGCAGCCTTGCTTACCCAAGAAGAAAACTATGCAGGTGCTCAACAAACTTTAGACCACACTTATGAATTAGACCCAAGTGTAACTGCGTCATCACGCAATGCTCGTAATTTACTGGCCCGTTTTATTACCATAATAAGTGGTGAACCACAACGAGCATATAAGGGAGCCAAAGCAATTTTATATGCCGTTGCTCTTAGTCCGGATAAACAAAAATTAGTGGCTGTCGGGGAAAGAGGGACAGTGGTGGCGTTTGATGTGAAGACCGGGGCATTATTGCAACGTTTTGTCGGACATGATGCTAAAACATCTTTGAAAGCTGTGGCATTTGCTCCTAATGGTGAATGGTTTGCCACTGCCGGCGACGATAAAAAAATTCTTCGATGGTCACTTGCCAGCCACAAACCCATCGAAAAGCCGTGGCAAACGGATGGTGCAGTATGGGCATTGGCAATTAATTCTACCGGTGATTTATTAGCCAGTGGTGGTAAAGATAAAGTTGTTACGGTGTGGAATGTATCTACCGGACAAAAACAATCAACATTGCCCGGCCATAAAGACACAATTGCCGGACTTGCGTTTAGTCCTAATGGTGAACTATTGGCTAGTGCCTCTTATGATGATACCGTTCGCTTGTGGCAACTTAACGATGGACAAACGCAACATCAATTGAAAGCCCATACCGATAATGTGCAAGAGGTTATTTTCAGTCCTAATGGCCAATTACTCGCTACCAGTAGCGATGATGAAACCGTGCGCCTGTGGAAAACCGATACCGGCGAAAGTATCGCCTCTCTAAAAGGTCATAAAGATAAAGTTTTCGGAATAACATTTACCGAAGATGGACGCTATTTAGTATCCGGCAGTGCCGATTCCACGTTACGATTATGGGATGTGGAAAGCGGTATCACTTTACGGGTATTCCAAGGACACACGGCAAGCGTTACCGGCATCACCACCGATGGCAAAAAACTCTTCAGTAGTAGTACCGATAGTACGATAAAACAATGGGATACTGAGTTACCGTATCAATATACGCTGAACTTATCCACCGCACCTACCGCGACTGCTATTGCGCCGGATGGTGATAGTGTAGCGGTTGGATTTGAAAATGGCTCCTTGCAAGGTTACTCATTATCCGCCAAACAATTAATCTGGCAACAAGAAAAAGTTCATGCACGGGACATACAACGTATCGCGTTCAGCCCCAATAGTAAGTATTTGGCGGCGGCAAGTTTGGACAATAGCGCAACCGTGTGGCAAGTCCAAACTGATAAATTGATACCGGTGACTACAATTAATAAGCACAAAGCCGGTGTCAATGCCGTGGCGTTTTCACCGGATAACAAAATCTTATTGACTGCCAGTTATGATGGGCAAATGGGCATGTTCAATCTTGACACGCAAGAAATACGATTTAAGCCACTCTATAAAACAGATATGAATTCGGTAGTGTGGGATACGAGCGGCGATTACGTGCTGACTGCCAATGACAACCTAACTTATCTTTGGAAAAGCCATGATTTACTATCGGCAACCAGAGCCAAACCGGTACGCACTTATCCACCTACCCAAGAAACAACATGGTGGGCAGCGTTAAGCCCTAACGCCCAACAAGTGGCAATGGTCGGACGTTATTTTGTGGTAAATGTCTATCCGCACTCTCCAGAATTAGACCAATATATTCTGCAAGGACATAAAGACACCGTCATCCGTGCCATTTTTAGCCCGGACAATCAACAATTAGCCACAGTCAGTGGCGACAACACCGTGCGTCTCTGGGATTTGCTCCAAAAAAGTGAACTGTTTACCATTAAATTGCCTACCAAAGGTAAAAATGTAGTATGGGATTTTGATTTCCAAAGCACTCCCAAAGGTTGCTGGATAGCCGTGCCACTGACGCCGGGTAAATTAATGCTGTATGAATTGGGACAAATTTATGATTAGCAATTGCTAGAAAATACGTTGCGAGCGTATATCTGAGACAGTATTCAACCAAAAGCCCCAAGTTTAATAATGACAAGGGGCCTTTTTTCGTGTGTTATACTGACACATCTATTTTGCTCGGCTAACCTAAAAAATTTAATTACTTGATTACTTAATTACCCAATATAAAAAAGAATGAAGTAATGTTGAGAATTGATTTAAACGAGGAAAAATTATGGAGTATGAGTGGGATGAAAATAAACAGCAAAGTAATTTGGAAAAGCACGGATTAGACTTTGTTATTGCTTATAAAATTTATGAATCAGTGGAAAAATTAACCATACCATCTAATTATGCCAGCGAACAACGATGGGTCGACATTGCACCAGTGGGAAAAGAGCTGGTAGTACTCACGTTGGTTTATACTTACAGAGAGGAAAGAGTACGTATTATTTCGCTTCGTAAAGCGAGTAAACAAGAACGGAGACTTTATAATGAAAAAAGAAAAAATGGTTAGATATACCACAGAAGAACTCAAAAGCTTAGAAATGAACGGTAGTGATAAAACCGATTGGCAACGTGTACGTCTCTTGAAAGACGAAGAGATAATAATAGATGAGGAATCGCCTGAAATCACTGACGAGATGTTTTCCAAAGCCATTGCACCTCAACAGAACAAAACGGAAATTAAATTATTCTTGGATTCGGATATGCTAGAATGGTATGCCAACCAGAAAATTGCTTATCAATCGTTAATAAATATTCTGTTACGATCTTACATGGAGGCTCACAATTATCATTGCCAATAGCAACTGACAAAACTTTAAGGGCACGCCCTGCTTGGCTTGCCCTACAATCAAACCGGGAATGATTCGACACATTAGTAGAAAAACCATGCGACGAATTATACAACATCAAGAAACACTGATTGATTATGATAGCCCCCAATTGTTGGTAGCTTGTGATCAGTTCAATACCCAATATCTCTGCTTACTTGTGGAATGTAGTGAACAGAGTGACAGATTTCTTTGTGTTCCCATCACGCCAATTCGATTAAAAGATTTCTTTTCCACATTGATTGAACTTCGAGAAATCTACACAAATCCGGAGAGTGATGAATTATTTTATGCTGATGTCGTTGGAGAAATAATAGATATTCAACTTATCCCCATTGTGCGCGAATCAGTCTCAGATAAATGGTTGCCAGAACATGATTTTTATTTCCAGAAGGAGAATAGGTACGAGGATATAATCGAATCACGTACCGTCTATCCATTATCTAAAGAACAAATTCAAGATTTGCTAGACTTATTGAAATATAAACCTTTATTGGAAATGTTGAGCAAGCAACCGGGAATCGACATTAAAACAGCTTAAACAGAAGGTGATTGCGATAAAAAGATAGCTACTTTGTGATATAATTATCACTAATGTCAAATGTCGCAAACTAATTATTATCAGCTAAATTTGAAGCTGGTTGAAGAGAAAAAACATGTTACCAAACGATGCTGATCCTTCTATGGACAAAAAAATAGGTGGTACTCAAGAATGGTTATTATGGGTGCATCTTAACGAATACGTTAAACTCAAAGATGAACAAGTGGCGCGGCTGCGTTTTCGAGATAATTTGCTGTACGTGACTTTAGTAGCTTTTGGAGGCGTTATTTCCTACGCAATGAGTAACCCATCCCATTATTATACTTTTCTAGTATTGCCTTGGGTGTGTTTAATCTTGGGCTGGACGTATTTAATCAATGATGAAAAAATTTCTGCGATTGGCAGATACATACGCCTCACCATGACAGAAAAATTAGGAACATTGGTCAATGAGCCAGCCGAATCACTCTTTGGCTGGGAAACTGCTCACCGAGATGACAAATGGCGAAAACCCCGTAAGAAGTTCCAACTCTTAATCGATGAACTGACATTTTGTTTATCGGGATTAATTGCTCTTGGCTTTTTTTGGAAGTTAGGGCCAAACTCTTGGAATTTAACCCTGTTTAGCACTTTCATTATTGAAGGCGCGTTACTATGTTACTTGGGTATATGGATTTTCATCTATGCCGATTTGATAAAAGGCCGTTCCTCGAATCTCCCTGTTTCTAAAAACTCCCAACACTAATCTACAAACCGTAACACGCCAAACGTTGTGAATGTATGAAACCAAAAGCCCCAAGTCTAATAATGACAAGGGGCTTTTTTTCGTGTGTTATACTGACGCATCATTTTGCCAAGCTAACCGAAAAAGGTAAAAAAGCATTGCTAATACCAGAGGAGAATAAAATCAATGAATCAAGTTGAAATTGAAAATAGACTATTATACGAAATTCATAATCTTTCCGTAGAAAAACTTGAAAAGACGCTGGAGTTTGTTTTATCTCTCAAAAATCGTGTTTTTCAAGATGTATATTCTCAAAACGATGATGACCACTTGATTCAAAAGACACCGGGAATTTGTGGTGGTAGTCCACATATTCGCCATACCCGCATTCCAGTCAGAAGCTTAGTACAATATCGCCAATTAAACACGTCTGACAGCGAACTCCTAGAAATTTATCCGAGCCTTAAGCAAGCGGATTTAAAAGCAGCATGGAAGTATTATGATCTTTATCAAAATGAAATAGATCAAGAAATTGAAGAAGAGAATTGTCTATGATTGAACTTTATGCCGATGAAGATTTTAATTACCTTGCGGTCAAAATATTAAGGAAAATGGGGTATGACATAAAAACCACTCAAGAAGTAGGAAAAGCTGGAAAAGGGATTGATGATAAAACGCAATTGGTTTATGCCACATCTGAAGGGCGTGCTATACTGACGCACAACCACAAAGATTTTTACCGACTACATGCAAATAATGAGCATAGCGGTATTATCTCATGTACTCACAATAAGGATTACCAACAATTAGCCCAAAGAATTGATGAAAAAATTAGAGAGGTACAGCAATTAAACAATCAATTAATACGGGTTACAAGGCCATTAAGGTAAAACCAATGTTACAAAGTTATATTGCTAAATATATCAAAATCGACTCCGGCTATATGGGTCAACTTATTGAATGGCCTGAAGTTGTCACGGAAGGTAGAGATATTGAAGAATGCCGAGCCATGTTGAGGGATGCTGTCCATGAAATGGTTTTAGCCTATCATCAACAAAATAAGGAAATTCCGTTAGGAAATAGTTTGATAGAACAACTGCCAGTGGAGATTCAAAATGTCCGTCAAGCGGCGTAATTTAATTAAGTACTTTGAAGTCAATGGATTTTATTTATTACGTGAAGGCGGGAACCATTCTATCTATACCGATAACATTAATACTATTCCGGTTAAAAGACATCGAGTTTTTGATAGAATTACTGCTAACCAATTATGTAAACAAGCCGGATTACCACCCAGATTTTAAGGTGGTTGGAGATAAAAAATACATGTTACCAAACGATGCTGAGCCTTCTATGGACAAAAAAATAGGTTGTACTCAAGAATGGTTATTATGGGTGCATCTTAACGAATACGTTAAACTCAAAGACTGAAGGCGCATTACTATTGTTACTTGGGTATATGGATTTTCATCTATGCCGATTTGATAAAAGGCCGTTCCTCGAATCTCCCTACTTCTAAAAACTCTCGGTAATAATCTACAAACTTCCACAACAAAAAACCTCAAAGGTTTTCAAAAACTCTGAGGACGTAGGGTCAAGTTAAGCATTGGAGTCCAAACCTTTAGATTTGGAAGCGTTTGATATTTAAGCCGAATAATCCAAATCTGAAGGTTTGGATTCCAATAAAACTCCTTAAAATTATGCGATTACTAAATTTGGAATTTAAAAACATTGGCCCCTTTATCGAAGGGAATATTAATTTCATTTCGGAAAAAGATAATATTCAAAAGCCACCGGTTACAATAATTACCGGGGAAAATGGAACCGGAAAAACAATCATTTTAGATGCAATAAGAGGCTTGTTATTAGCAAATAAAAAATTAGAACGAGATATCCTTAGAAATAGTAACGATTTTT
>Ga0233404_10000202_pt1 | contig 15979 bp, 9 predicted proteins | sample Na_oxic_2_MG_FD_179861 | JGI IMG/M metagenome (GOLD analysis project Ga0233404, IMG submission 179861) | Seawater microbial communities from Saanich Inlet, British Columbia, Canada - Na_oxic_2_MG | ecosystem: Environmental > Aquatic > Marine > Inlet | place: Canada: British Columbia | collected...
ATAACAAGAACACATCATTTTTATGATTTTTCAGAAAGTCTTCAAAGGTATTTTTTTTATCAAAAGGCTGAAATTGGTAGGCACCGTTACGAGATAAATAGACATCAAACAATTTTTTGAGGGAGCGAAAGTCGTTGATATTGGATTCTGGATTGTAAAAAAATAAGGTACTCGCAGCAGTGGCTTCAAATTGTGAAAATATGGTTAAAGCCAATAATAAGCTACAAATAATCGTTGTACGTATTATAGTGTGGCTCATTTTTATGAGATAAGTAGTTGATGTTAGGCATAAACTTATTATGTTAATTAAACAATAACTCTAAAGGTTTGGATTCCAAAGCGTTACGATATGGCATTGGGGCAACGCCCACCTTAAAATAAATTCCTTCTAATAAATCCCTTCTTATATACAATACCTTCGCCAATGTCAAAATTTGTTGTTTCGGGAATGAGGCACGATTTCCCGAAACCCAGTAATATCGAGGTTTAGGGAAATCCGCTTCGCTCCATTCCCGAAACAAATATCAAATGAAGGTATTGATATACAATCCTTGTAGTTGTTCGATAAAAACGTCGAAGTACAAGCAAAACTAAAAATTAACGATCAATGAGTAAAATATACTCCGTTCACTTCCAGCCAACGGCAACTCATTAAGGCTTCCACGTCGAACATATTCCGGAAATGTAATCTGCGTATCTGTTACATTTTGGATTGATATAACATGTTTTAATTGCAGGAATTTGTATTGGTGTTGATATGCCAAGTTTAAATCGAAGCTAATTGAATCGCCAATTTTGGCTTGCGAGCCATGCGTAGAATCTATGTAGTCACCAATGAAAGCAAAATCCACTCCCTTAATGTTTTTATACACCCCCGCTGAAGCCGTAAAATTGGGAACATACTTAAAATTGTAATGATCAGTACCGGGCAAATTATCGCCCTCATCACCATGAACATAATCGAAATTAAGGAAAATATTGGCAAGTTTTGGGTTGAGATATTTCAATTCAAACTCTAACCCCTTCGCTGTAAACTCACCACCATTAGTATAGACATTAACGTTATTGGCAATAGTGCCATCTAGGGTAACATCCCCTCTTATACGATGGATTTTATCTTTATAAATAGAATAATAGGCAAGCATTTGAAGATAAAAATGCCCACGAGTGTGCTGATAACCCAATTCAAAAGTATCAGCCGTTTCGGGATTTAAATTTTCACTTCCAAATACCGTGTTGGTAGGAGTAATAAAATATAATTCAAATAGACTCGGAGTTCTAAATGATTGGCCCACAATAAATTTAATGGCGTTTTTGGCGTTGATTGAATAAACGATTGTGCCCCTTGATGACACATTTTCTCCGAAAGTTTCACTATTGGTAAAGCGACTACCGACAAGAATCCGCCACGCTGGCAAAGGTTTCCAATCAACTTGCGCGTAGCCAGAATATTCATACACGCTTCGATTAGAAAGATTGTTTGCCGCCAAAATCGTATTGGTGGACAATCGGATGTTTTTATATTCCCGACTTTTTCTCAAATCATAATCACCGCCAACTTCAATTGCCAAATTATCGGAAATTGAATAAATATTGCGAAGATTGCCCCCAAACCGCTGCCCTAAGACGTTAGCACGGATGTCATCATCGGCTGAACGAGAAAAATTGCGTTCATTCTGATCATAAAATATTTGCAATTGAGAAAAAAAGTTTTCATTCCAGTTGTGAGAATGTGTATATCCAAGCAAGATACCATCAACATCGTGATTGTTGCCAGCACCAGCGGCGAATTTTTGGGTAGAACCTTCAAAATTACCTTCATCATTTTGGAACGCATTGAGCAAAAATGAATGATCATCATATTCAAACCAGACACTTGCGTTTGCTCTATCTTGATAATCATCAATAATACCATTGACACCTTCTTCATCCGTATAACCAGTACGATATCTTTTGCCACGTTCTTTATTAAGAGCTGCAAATACAGACAATCCCGTTTCCCAGTTATAGCGATAATTGGTTCCAACTGAATGGGCACCTTTATTACCAATGCTGGTATGAAACTCTGCCGTTTTAGAATTTGGTGTGCGTAAGATAATATTTATAGCTCCAACATAAGCTTGCGAGCCATAAATGACTGATGCTGGCCCCCTCAATACTTCAATACGTTCGACATCATGAATGCTAACCCTATCTAGGTTGCCTTCCCCAGTAACCGCGTGCCAACTGGGTACATTATTGATCATAACCAACACTTTATTAGCGTAATGATCTTGCAATACCCCACGCACCGTAGCAATTTGTTGTTTAAAGGCAGTTCGATAAACTTGAATACCGGCAAGGGTTTGCACCGCAGAGGCTATTGATGTGAAGTTGTATTCTTCAATCATTTTTCGATCAATTACCGTTACCGTGGAAGGGCTTTGTAAAGACGTTTCCGCTTTAGTAGAAGCAACATTAAGTTCCAAATCCAAAAAACCTTCCAAGCGCAGAAAACGTAATTCGTCTTGCAATTCAGTATCTTCCGCCCATACAGGGGTAGAATCATTTTCTTGGGCAATGCCAAGACTTGCAGAAAAAATCACAATACTAACAACCAAAAATAATAGAGCGTTCATTTGATATGTCAAAAGCTAGTTGGCATCACACCCACTGTTCGCGTTTGTGGTATTGATTCCAATTCTATTTTTTTATAAATTGCTCTTTGGTAAGCGACACCTCTTGCTTCTTCTTCGTCTGTTTCAGCAATTATCGTTTTTGTGGCAGTACCAAGGATTTCATAGCCATTATCTAAAGTTATAAGACAAAGTACCGTCATTTTGCCCAATTTAAAATATTCGGTTTTGGCAATAGTAGTTTTCATATATATAATTATCAATACTCATCATTTTTTGTACAACGAATTGAGAAATTAACGAATTTGTTGTACTAAGGAATGAGGATTTTATAACTTGCAAAATTTTGGTGCCAAACCTGACAGGTTTTTAAAACCTGTCAGGTTTCAACTATTTTATTAAAATGTTGATTTTATTGTAATTTAAAACAATTACCACTAATATATTGCAGGAATACCAGTTTTTAAATTCGTTAATTTTTTAATTCGTTGTACTAAATAAATATTTGGAGCCAAACCTCCGAGGTTTTAGAAACCTCCGAGGTTTTCAGAAAATTAAATTTAAAACTTAACGACTGCCTCTTTTATCCCACCAACCTCCTTGCTTGCGGTGATGAGGGGCCGGTTGGTGTTGGCTACTAGTTTTGCGCCGAGGAGGCTTGCCAGAATAATTCTTTTGGTTCGATGAGTAACCGCCACGATATTGACGCTTTTTTGGGCGTGGATGTTGTAGGGAACGGGTTGGCTCAAGGCCGGGAATTACATAGCGAGTGACCCGTTGACCGGTATAACGTTCAATCCGCTCCAAATGGGGAGCATCATCCGGCAATACAAAAGAAATGGCGATACCCGACGCACCAGCACGACCAGTACGACCAATGCGGTGTACATAATCTTCAGCAAAGCGTGGTATGTCATAATTAATAACATGGCTAACAGTAGTGAGATCAAGTCCACGCGCCGCTACATCGGTAGCTATCAGTAGACGTAAGCGACCACGACGCATATTCATCAAGGTGCGGTTACGAGCCCCCTGTTTCATATCACCATGCAAAGCCGCAGCAGAATGGCCTTGGGCGATTAAATCCTGCGCCAGAATATCGGCACCCTGTTTGGTAGCCAAAAAAATGATTGCTTGGGTGAGCGCGTTGTCATCGAGCAAATGTTCCAACAGACTATTTTTATGGCGAATGTTGTCCGCAATGTGTAAACGTTGTTCAATATTGTGTTGGGTGGGCTCGCTTTCAATTTTAATGCGTTCCGGTTCTTTGAGTAAACTACGCGCTAAGTCAGCAAGCTGATTGTCCCAAGTGGCGGTGAACAACATAGTTTGACGCTCGTCAGCGGTCAACTCGGCAATTCTCCTCACTTCATCGACAAATCCCATATCTAACATACGGTCAGCTTCATCCAGCACTAACATACTTACTTGGGATAAATCAACGTTTCTACGTTCCATCAAATCCATTAAGCGGCCCGGAGTTGCTACCACTATGTCGATTGGGCGTGACAGACTTTTCAATTGAGGGCCATAAGGCATTCCACCAACTATATTGGTGCTAAAAAACCGCAGGTTTTTGCCATAAGTGCGAATGGATTGACTAACTTGGTTAGCCAATTCTCGCGTTGGGGTTAGAATCAATACGGATGGTTTTCCATATTGTCTTTTCAAGCGACGTTTGGCAGTGAGACGTTGCAAAGCCGGTAGTACAAAAGCGGCAGTTTTGCCAGTACCAGTGTTTGCTGAGGCAATTATATCTGAGCCGGCAAGCACTTTGGGGATTGCTTCAGATTGAATTGGCGTAGGTGTAGTGTAACCACATTGTCGTATAGCTTTGAGAATAGCGGGATGTAAATGGAAATTTTCAAAAGACACAGAGATTCCTCATTGTAAAAAACTAACACGCAAGCCGCAACGCTCATTGAATATAGTTCCCCAAAAGTGTTTTCCCGGAAAAGATTTGGTATAAACTGTAATTTCTAAAGGGTTAAGATTGCACCGGTTAAATTAAAAGTACGGATGTCATATCACACGGACACTAATCCCATAAATGGATAATATCCGTTTTAAGGATCAACCCCTAGTGCAGAATTTTTCTGGACAACTATGAAAAATCGTTAAAGATGGGCAACGGCTGGCGCAGATGTATAAATCATCGCCAACCAAGGGGTGAAAAAAAAATCGCAATTTAGTCGAGGCTAAAGTTGGAAGGGTTCAACCGAATCAATTGGGTGGCTTTATTTATATGCGACGCTAGTCTACTGCATTAGTAACTTTGGATCAACCATGGTGTCATTCAAAGATACGCCCCAATGCAAATGTGGTCCCGTCGCCCGCCCGGTTTTGCCAACGGTTCCAATTGTTTGCCCGGTTTTAACGGTTTGCCCGGGGGACACGGTAATTGTATCAAGATGACCATACTGAGTAACAACGCCTTGACCATGATCAATAAATACAGTGTTACCGGTGAAAAAATAATGTCCGGTATTAACTACTCTGCCCATACCGGCGGCTGCAACTGGTGTTCCTTGCGGTGCCGCAATGTCTAAACCACTATGTGGATTACGGCGTTGTCCATTGAAATAGCGACGTAAACCAAATGGGCTACTAAAGCGTCCATGTACCGGCTGCATTAAGGGTAGGGGGGAAGTTAATCTCAATCGCCAAGGACTCGCTAAAGCAGCTTTTATGAGTTTTGATTCACGCCTAATGCGTTGCAAATCTTGGCGTGAGGGATTTACCTTGCGTTTATTCCTAATTCTAAGGCGTTGAGTTTTATACTTTTTATTCTTAACCCTAAAAGAATAGTGTTCCCCAGTTTGTTGATCGTGAGCGGTATGCCGTCCCGGTTTCGCACTTAATGGAATACCTATGAGTGCCACCCAATTTGGCCCACTACGCAGTACTACTACTTGATGTTGTTGATAGCTAATTTGAGGTGGTGTATCGCTTTGGCTAAGTGATACCCAAGCAATGCCACCGGGCACCGCCGACATATTACGAAGTGAAACAAGGGATGTTGGTAATAGTGCAACTGGGGGCTTTGATAACGTGGGGACTGCTTGGGAAAATGGGGGAGGTGTAGGAATTCTTGCTTGAGTTGGGGGCATTAATGGTACGGATGATGTGGGTTTTGGCACCCTAACGGATGGTGTTGCTGGTATTCGGAATTTGTCAAGTTTTTGATTAATCACTGGTACTGGCTCTGGTTGTGGATAACGAGGCGGTGGTATGGCACAAGAAACTGCGGTTAAGGTACACAAGCCAATCCAAAAAATTTTGTCAAATTGAATTATCATAATTAGTAAAATCCTAAAAGGTGACGACGACGGGCAACCATACGTGCCCCTACAACAATATTCTTATGTAGGGGCAATCCCTTGTGGTTGCCCTTGGTAATCGTCTCATCGTTATACACAAGTTTTTAAATATTTGATTTACAATGATATTTTTGTAGGGTGGGCAAGTTCTGCCTCGATCCCACCATTTAAGGCTACTCTATGCACACAACTGGCTAAAAGTTTGCGTAATCAATTGATTTTAAATGAATTATTGAATTTAACGACCAATTTTAAAATCATTAAAAATCAAATACTTAAAAGGTTCTGTGCATAGAGTAGCCATTTAAGGTGGGCAAAAAAAACCTTGCCCACCCTACATTTTGACTTGTGTATAACGATGAGTGGTAAACGTAGGGGCAATCCCTTGTGACTGCCCTTGGTAATCGTAGGGGCAATCCCTTGTGGTTGCCCTTGGTAACAATAGGTTAGCAATTTATGCAAAAACTGTTCCGATGAATATTGGGTATTATTAGAATTCTCATTTTTAAGTGACGACGACGGGCAACCGGGATTGCCCCGACGTTTATGAAAGACGGGCAACCGGGATTGCCCCGACGTTTATGAAAATGAATGGCTCAAGAGCATTTTGATAAATTCGTTATATCAAGCAACTTACCATTCACCATTCACCATTCACAATTAATCTAACATTTCCAAACGAATACGAGTTACCTGCCCAATAATACCATCCAACTTTTCAATCGCGTCGATAGCTTGATTCAATTGTTTTTCCACTACTTTATGAGTCAGCATAACAATTGAAACATGAGCTGCACCATTTGCCGGTTCTTTTTGGATAATAGCCTCAATGCTAATACCATTATCACTGAGAATATTGGTAACCTGAGCCATTACACCAAGCTCATCCAATGCTGACATACGCAGATAGTAAAGAGTTTCTATTTCTTCTATAGGTACAATTGGCACATCAGATAAGGCATCGGCTTGGAAAGCCAAATGTGGTACTCTATTACCGGTATCTGTGGTTAAAGCGCGGGTAACATCCACCAAATCAGCCACAATCGCTGAGCCAGTCGGCAAAGCACCGGCACCGGCACCATAATAAAGTGATTGCCCAAGCGCATCTGATTCAACCAGTACCGCATTCATCACCCCTTCAACATTAGCAAGTAGACGTTTATGCGGCACAAAAGTTGGGTGTACTCGTAGCTCAATACCTTTATCAGTACGCTTGGTAATGCCTAAATGTTTGATTCTATAGCCTAATTCATTGGCATATTGCACATCTTCCGGTATGATATTAGTAATGCCTTCCATATAGACTTTCTCAAACTGCAAAGGAATACCAAAGGCGATAGACGCTAAAATTGTCAATTTGTGAGCAGCATCAACTCCTTCAATATCAAAAGTAGGGTCTTTTTCGGCATAGCCCAAACGTTGCGCTTCGGCTAATACCTCACTAAAGTCACTGCCTTTATCACGCATTTCGGTCAAAATAAAATTGCTAGTACCATTGATAATACCCACAATCCACTCAATTTTATTTGCCGCTAAACCTTCGCGTACAGCCTTAATGATTGGAATGCCACCACCAACCGCCGCTTCAAAAGCAACCATCACCCCTTTATCTTGGGCCGCCGCAAAAATTTCATTGCCATGAGTCGCAATTAAAGCTTTATTAGCCGTTACGACATGCTTACCATTAGCAATAGCTTGTAATGTCATCTCTCGCGCTATGGTAGTACCACCAAGCAATTCGATAATAATTTCAACTTCCGGATTATTAATAACATCAACTAAGTTAGCCGTTAACACGATATCATCGGTATCGTAAGGGTGGGTTTTATTGAGTTCTTTAGCGCAAGCATGAGTTACGATAATACCACGCCCAGCCCGGCGGGCAATTTCTTCAGCATTGCGTTGTAACACATGTACCGTGCCACCACCGACTGTGCCTAGTCCTAATATTCCAACTTTAACTGGATTTAACATTTTAATTGTGAATTGTAAATTGTAAATTGTGAATTGTGAAAGAGAATTGGTGGATTCTAACACGCCAGTTACTGGCTTTCAAATTTATCAAATTAAGGACATTGAGGAAGATAATGGCTAATCAAATTAAACCTTTATTATGGTTCCAACGCGCCAGCATCACTTTTTAATCTTTGTGGGCCTATTTTAATCAGGATAAATGAATAGGGCCAAATAATTTCACTAGGGCAGACACGCAGGTCTGCCCCTACAATTACGTAGTATTATAAATACCATGTAGGGGCGAACCTATGTGTTCACCCTTTTGGTGAATTTATTTTCTCGTTCCCAAATTCTATTTGGGAATGCCTTCTTTGATGCTCTGCATCGTACAAGTTGGGAATGCCTTCTTTGATGCTCTGCATCGTACAAGTTATAGGATATTGGCATAACTGCCGAGTGCAGTACCTAAAAACTAAGCCATAGAGAAAAGCGATTATTTTTTGCATAAGCGTTCCTTAATGAATAAAATCAATGATTTGTATACCTGACAGGTATATCCATCAGCGAAAAATTTCAGCAAAAACCATTCAGAATATTATTGGGAAAAAGCGTGTTATTTTTAGACCTTTGGCAATGTAAAATAAAAGGTACTACCGATCCCTACTTCGCTTTGTACACCAACTTTGCCGTTCAGTTTCTCGGCGATCTGCTGTACGATAGACAAGCCAAGTCCATGTCCTTCTGCGCTATCTTGATGCAAGCGAGTGAAGGGTGTAAATAACTTAGCTTGAGCTTCTTCAGATAATCCCAAGCCATTATCACGGACCCAAAAACGTACCATATTGTCGCCTTGTACATCAGCCCCTAATTCCAATTTAGGGGGAAAGCCTCCATATTTTATGCCATTGCTGATATAATTTGCCCATATTTCTTCTACCCAAGGTGCATAACCCTTAGCCATCGGAAACTGATCTAAAATACGGATTTCAGCTTGGCAATCCTTCATCATGTCAACTAATCGTTCTTGTGCTTGGGCAATAATGCTGGACATATCTAATGGCTGTGTTTCTATATCCTCATTGTTAGAGGTTCTTGCCAACAAAAGCAACGCATTAATAATGTCTTCCATTTTGTGCCCAGCTTTGGCAACTAAATTAAGTTGTGACCTCAATTCATCATCCAACAAGTTATCTTCTGTACAGATTTCTACCAATTCGTCAGAATAACCAACAACCGTGTTGAGAGGGTTTTTTAGATCATGAGCGACCGTGCGAGCAAACGCATCTAATTGCATATTACGTTGCTCTAATTCGGTAGTACGTACCTGCAATTGTTGTTGTAATTTAGATAAATTAATATGCGCGTTGACCCGTGCCAACACTTCTTCCTGTTGAATGGGTTTGGTGATGTAATCAGCCGCTCCCAATTCAAATCCTTTGATTTTATCAACTGTGTCCGTCAGTGCCGTCATAAAAATGATTGGAATTTCTCGCGTGCTTTTTCGGGATTTTAAAATGCGACAGGCATCAAAGCCATTCATTTCAGGCATCATGACATCCATTAAAATCAGGTCTGGATGGGCATATTCGGCTCTTTGGATGGCACGTTTACCATCTTTGGCAATAAGTACCTTAAAACCGGCAATTTTAAAAAACTCTGTTAGAACCAAGACATTGGCCGGAATGTCATCAACAATTAAAAGCGTATCTTGAGTTGGTGTGTTATTCATTTTTTCAGCCTCTACCATCTTTTATACCTGACACTCGTACATCAACGTTTTTTCGTTACCCAAACAAATAACGGAAAGCGATGGTATATAATAAAGGATCACCGGACTCTTCGTTATTCACTTTTTCGATTATCAATAACGGAAATCCAGATGGTGATATAACCATAACATATCTTCGATTATCGTTATTAAAGATAATAAATCCCTTACAATAAATCCCTCTCATACAATCTTTGTAGTTATTTGTGGTTCGATAAAAACGTCGATGTACGAGTGACAGGTTTTTAAAAACCTGTCAGGTTAGGTTGGACGTGTTCTACTTTTTAACATACTGTTCAATTAAATCACAAATTTGCTCGTCTTCAATGTTTTTGGCAAGCTTCTTGATTTTGTTAGCAAACGGTGCAAGACTTCTGTCGGCTTGTTCAAATTCTTCCAACCGCTCAACGATGCCATCAAGATCACCCATCATGGCTAGGTCAAATAAAACTGTGGCTTGTTTGTCATTGGGGCCTACGAATTCGTCTATTTCTGGTTCTATTTCAGCGGGTTTTTCATCGTTAGTTTCTTTACCTTCGTAAATCCAAGTCAATTTTAGGTGTTTTTCAAGCACTCCCAACAATTCCTTCGCCCGAATCGGTTTGGGCAAAAAATCATCACAACCGGCTTCGACGCTTTGTTCTTTGTGACATTCAAAAACACTGGCTGAAATCATGATAATAATGGTCTGTTTAAATTCGGGAAACCGCCTAATTTTACGACAAGCCTCAAAACCATCCATAACCGGCATGACCAAATCCGTTAAAATTAGATCCGGTTTGTATTCCAACGTTTTATTAACACTGTCTTGACCGTCAACCGCTTCCAGCGTTTCAAAACCGAGTGGTGCTAATAAGTTAATTAAAACCGAACGATTGGCTTCTTTGTCATCAACAATGAGGACTTTACATCTTTTACCTTCAAAACCTATAATGAATAGCTCTTCAGTTTTATCTGGCCCCTTCAAGTTGGATATTTCCGGTAAATCCAGTGCCATCCAAAATAGGCTACCCTTTCCTAGTGTGCTTTCAACATATAATTGTCCCCCCATCAGTTCAACGAGCTTTTTCGTAATCGACAAACCCAATCCGGTCCCTTCTGAACGTAAATTTTGTTCCCCGACTTGTTTAAACGGTTGAAACATAATTTTCATTTCTTCTGTGGCAATCCCAACGCCAGTGTCTTCTACTTGAAAGCGGATTTTTCGATTATGATAGCCCACTTTAAAACTCACTCCACCTTCTTGGGTAAATTTAACGGCATTACTTAGCAAATTAATGAGAATTTGACGCAATCTTTTCTCGTCGGCATGCACTCCTTCGGGTAAATGCGAGAGCTTTTCGTAAATAAAAGAAATTCCTTTTTGCTTTACCCGCATTTGAAATATTTGGACGATGCTTTGTAAAAAATCAGTAAAACGAAAATCAGTAGGATATAGTTCAATTTTATCTGCTTCAATTTTGGACAAGTCTAAAATATCACTGATCAATGTCAATAAATATTCACCACTGTGATGAATAACATGGATGGCATCTTGTTGTTTTTCATTTAAGGTTTTATCCCGTTGTAGAATTTGAGTATAACCTAAAATACCATTAAGAGGAGTCCGCAATTCGTGACTCATATTAGCCAGAAAACTGCTTTTAGCTTTATTGGCAAATTCCGCCTGTTTTTTTGCCGTCAAAATTTCACGGGTTGACGTTTGTAAATCATCTGCCATCTCATTGAAAGACATGCCTAATTTTTCTATTTCACTAGCAGACTCTGTGTTTCCAACCGCCATCTTTTGTGTGATGTCAATCAATTTTTGCAGGGGAGTCAGAAATTTAGTGAAAAGATATAATATATACAATGTCAGAAGCGATAAAAATAGACTAATGACCATATCCCTTTTTGCCGCAAATTCTATTTCTAACATAATAGTATTGGCTTGTTCACCTACAATATTTGAAATTGCCAATCCGGTATTGATGGCTTTTGTGCTAATGTCAAACCAAGTTGCCGCATTGATAGGATACACCACGTTATCAAAGTGTTTGATAATGACCCAAAAATTCTTTTTTTGAGCATACATTGGTTGATAAACTAATCTTTTTCCAGAATTGAGGAGTACAGTTCCGTTGGTTCCTCCTGCCAGAATTTGTTCCGCAACTTCCGGATAATCCTGTTTTACGTTATGATGTGACATATTGAGCTTCTCCATCATGCCCCATTCCTTTGTGGCATCGGGATGGTGAAGGTAAAATCCATGTTGATTCACTAAAATATAGTCACCCATCTTCTCGTCTTCGGTAATGCTATGTAAAAATGATAAATTATTTGTTGATAAAGTGAAAACAATCATCCCCGCACGTTGTTTACCAATAAAAACCGGGGTTGCGAAACGAATAACCGGTTTAAAGGGCGTTTCAATTTCTCCGTGTTCCATATTCAAATCAAGTGGTGAAACATATATTTCGCCCAGCGGCAAGCTCTTTGAATTTTTGAAATAATAGCGGTTGCTTTTATTTTGCAATCTTGTGCCACTAAGAATTTTAGTCGTATTGCCATCAAAATCAACTCGCACACGTTCTTGCCCGGCATTATCCAAATAGCGAAGTTTTGTATAAACTTTTTTGATATAAGAAATGTTGTCAAATAATGTCTCTAGCGCATGGAGTCTCTCAATATACTTTGTATCTTTATCTTCTACCAACGCCTTCGCTAATGCTTTTACATCACGATGTGTACTTATATCCAGCAAATCATTAGAAATATCCGCTAAATAATTTTTAAAAACGGCTTTTCTCTGAATAATTTGTAGAAAAGTTTTGTCGATAAGCTCTTTTTGGAGGCGACTTGTCGCAAAAATACTTTCCTTTGCCATTTGAAGTGGTTGTAAAAACTCTTTTTCAAGCATCACAATAGCCTCTTCCATCCGGCTTGATGTAAAAAATTGTCCTTTTAAAAGTAGTTCCTGAGCAAGCGATTGCTCCACAATAGCGTGATAATGTTGAATTTTATTCATTGCTTCCGTGGAAAAAGGTTGCTTACTGGCAATGACGTTACCGATCAGTGCCCGTTGCCTTCCAGCAAATTCACATAACTTGGCGATATTCGGACGAAAGACATTGTTCAGGTAAAAAACCTGTTCTTTTTTACTCTGTGGGATGAAGACAAAATCACGCAAATGGAACTCGTGATCAATATTAGCGGTAGTAATGTCGAGCCACTCGTTTTTAGAAAGAGTATTATTAGCGATTTTGTCACGAGAAATTTTGAGAGACTGGTATGTTTCACGCCATTGATTCAATTCTTTGGCAAAATTCTCATTTTGAGTTGTGGTGATTAACTTTCCAATGTACTCGTTTGCTTGTGAAATTTCCCCATCTCCTCTTGTACCCATTTCCAGAAATTTTGGAAATAACGATGATAAATCACCCTCACCCTTACCTATAATTATTGCACCAAGTCCACGTTCAGCTGCTTGCCATCCGGCGGCAACATTCAAATATCCGGCAATTTTATTTTTAATGTCATATTCCTTGGCGAGTTTATCCTCTTCAAAGGCATTATTGATGACTAAACCGGCCAACGTCATCAACACGCATAACAAAATTCCATAGACAAAAAACATTTGAGATTTTAGGGTTTTCATTTTTTTTAATTGACAATAAGTTATCTTCCGTACATATTTCTGTCAGTTCATCAGCATAGCCAATGACAGTGTTAAGAGGGTTTTTTAGATCGTGAGCGACTGTGCGAGCAAACGCATCTAATTGCATATTACGTTGCTCTAATTCGGTAGTACGTACCTGCAATTGTTGTTGTCTTTGGATGGCACGTTTACCATCTTTGGCAATGAGTACCTTAAAACCGGCAATTTTCAAAAACTCTGTTAAAACCAAGACGTTGGCCGGAATGTCATCAACAATTAAAAGCGTATCTTGAGTTGGTATGTTATTCATTTTTTTAGCCTCTACCATCTTTTATACCTGACACTCGTACATCAACGTTTTTTCGTTACCCAAACAAATAACGGAAAGCGATGGTATATAATAAAGGATTACCGGATTCTTCGTTATTCATTTTTTCGATTATCAATAACGGAAATCCAGATGGTGATATAACCATAACATATCTTCGATTATCGTTATTAAGGATAATAAATCCCTTACAATAAATCAATTTTTATATACAATCTTGATTATTTGTGGTTCGATAAAAACGTCGATATACGAGTGACAGTTTTTTAAAAACTGTCAGATTAGGTTGGACATGTTCTACTTTTTTACATACTGTTCAATTAAATCACAAATTTGCTCGTCTTCAATGTTTTTGGCAAGCTTCTTGATTTTGTTAGCAAACAGTGCAAGACTTTTGTCGGCTTGTTCAAATTCTTCCAACCGCTCAACGATGCCATCAAGATCACCCATCATGGCTAGGTCAAATAAAACTGTGGCTTGTTTGTCATTGGGGCCTACGAATTCGTCTATTTCTGGTTCTATTTCAGCGGGTTTTTCATCGTTAGTTTCTTTACCTTCGTAAATCCAAGTCAATTTTAGGTGTTTTTCAAGCACTCCCAACAATTCCTTCGCCCGAATCGGTTTGGGCAAAAAATCATCACAACCGGCTTCGACGCTTTGTTCTTTGTGACATTCAAAAACACTGGCTGAAATCATGATAATAATGGTCTGTTTAAATTCGGGAAACCGCCTAATTTTACGACAAGCCTCAAAACCATCCATAACCGGCATGACCAAATCCGTTAAAATTAGATCCGGTTTGTATTCCAACGTTTTATTAACACTGTCTTGACCGTCAACCGCTTCCAGCGTTTCAAAACCGAGTGGTGCTAATAAGTTAATTAAAACCGAACGATTGGCTTCTTTGTCATCAACAATGAGGACTTTACATCTTTTACCTTCAAAACCTATAATGAATAGCTCTTCAGTTTTATCTGGCCCCTTCAAGTTGGATATTTCCGGTAAATCCAGTGCCATCCAAAATAGGCTACCCTTTCCTAGTGTGCTTTCAACATATAATTGTCCCCCCATCAGTTCAACGAGCTTTTTCGTAATCGACAAACCCAATCCGGTCCCTTCTGAACGTAAATTTTGTTCCCCGACTTGTTTAAACGGTTGAAACATAATTTTCATTTCTTCTGTGGCAATCCCAACGCCAGTGTCTTCTACTTGAAAGCGGATTTTTCGATTATGATAGCCCACTTTAAAACTCACTCCACCTTCTTGGGTAAATTTAACGGCATTACTTAGCAAATTAATGAGAATTTGACGCAATCTTTTCTCGTCGGCATGCACTCCTTCGGGTAAATGCGAGAGCTTTTCGTAAATAAAAGAAATTCCTTTTTGCTTTACCCGCATTTGAAATATTTGGACGATGCTTTGTAAAAAATCAGTAAAACGAAAATCAGTAGGATATAGTTCAATTTTATCTGCTTCAATTTTGGACAAGTCTAAAATATCACTGATCAATGTCAATAAATATTCACCACTGTGATGAATAACATGGATGGCATCTTGTTGTTTTTCATTTAAGGTTTTATCCCGTTGTAGAATTTGAGTATAACCTAAAATACCATTAAGAGGAGTCCGCAATTCGTGACTCATATTAGCCAGAAACTTACTTTTAGCGTGATTTGCTGTTTCTGCTTCTTCTTTTGCCAACCGATATTTTTCTTCAACTTCTTTTCTATCGCTGATGTCGTGTAAAATAGCAGCAAATTTCCGTTGCCCCGCAATTTCAAATTCACCAACGCTCAAGATGAAATGTTGAGCCATCTCTACGCTGTCCGATAACTTCACGTCCAATACCAATTATTCGCTTTTCACCCGTTTCCAAATAACGTTGTATATAGCCGTCATGATGGGGACGGATATTTTCGGGGGTGAGCATCTTTACATTGTGATTTACTAGTTCTTCTATTGTATAACCAAACATTTCCTCAATAGCACAATTGCAAGATTCTACAATGCGTTGTGTGTTAATCACAACAACGCCGGCTGGCACAGTATCAAATATCGCTTGCAATTCGGACTCTCGTGATTCCGCTTTTTCTTTAGCTTCCCGCATTGCCAATTCTGCTTGCTCTCGAATAAGCACTTCTTGTTGCAACAAAATAGTAACTTTGGATAATTTTTGAATATACTTTTCTGTTTGTCTAAAAAAGCCGTACATGCTAATAAATAAACCAATCAGTACGCAAATGTAACTCAATTTTTTGAGCAAATGGGCGGCATCAAACATCATATCAAATAAGTGTCCGGAAAAAGACATAAACATGACTTGCCCCATAAAACCAACTATAAGCGACAGCACTA
>Ga0233404_10000206_pt1 | contig 15863 bp, 10 predicted proteins | sample Na_oxic_2_MG_FD_179861 | JGI IMG/M metagenome (GOLD analysis project Ga0233404, IMG submission 179861) | Seawater microbial communities from Saanich Inlet, British Columbia, Canada - Na_oxic_2_MG | ecosystem: Environmental > Aquatic > Marine > Inlet | place: Canada: British Columbia | collected...
TATGGGTAGCGATGCGATCTAAAAACCACCGATCATGTGAAATCACCACCGCGCAGCCCGGAAAGGCCAGCAAAGCTTCTTCAACGGCGCGGAGTGTTTCTACGTCTAAATCATTAGTCGGCTCATCCAGCAGTAATAAATTACCGCCGCTTTTGAGTAGCTTGGCTAAATGAACGCGGTTTCGTTCTCCGCCCGATAAGTCCTTGACACGTTTTTGTTGATTAGAACCTTTAAAATTAAATCGGCCGACATAAGCCCGCGAAGAAATTTCGTATTTATCAACGATAATATGATCGAGGCCATCAGAGATCACCTCCCAGACGCTTTTGTCACCTTCCAGATCATCGCGTGATTGATCAACGTAGGCCATTTTGACGGTTGGACCAATTCGTAGTTCTCCCGCCTCCGGTTGTTCTTGTCCGGTTATCATACGAAACAGTGTGGTTTTGCCGGCCCCATTGGGACCAATGACACCAACAATACCGCCTCTTGGCAGCTGAAAGTTCAAGTCTTCTATGAGCATAAGATCACCAAATCCCTTGCGGATTTGGTTCGCTTCTACCACTAAATCGCCTAAACGAGGGCCTGGTGGAATAAAAATCTCTTGAGTGTCATTACGTTTTTCTATGTCTTGGTTAACCAGGTCATCAAAACGGGCGAGACGCGCTTTGCTTTTAGCATGACGGCCTTTCGGATTACTTCGCACCCATTCCAATTCGGCTTTAATCGTGCGTTGCAGAGCCGATTCTTGTTTTTCTTCTTGGGCTAAACGCTTATCCTTTTGTTCCAACCAGGAAGAGTAGTTGCCTTCCCAAGGGATACCATGACCTCGATCCAATTCTAATATCCACCCAGCGACATTATCCAAGAAATAGCGATCATGGGTGACAGCAACGACGGTGCCTTGATAGTCTTGTAAAAACCGCTCTAACCACGCCACGGATTCGGCATCTAAATGGTTAGTCGGTTCATCCAATAACAACATATCGGGGGCCGACAATAATAATCGACACAACGCCACGCGCCGTTTTTCACCGCCTGATAGTTGGGTCACATCAGCATTCCAATCTGGCAAACGCAGTGCATCGGCTGCTATTTCTAATTGCCGATCTAATTCCCAAGCATTTTTGGCATCAATGGCATCTTGCAATTGCCCTTGCTCTTCCAATAACGCATTCATTTCATCATCGCTCATCGGCTCAGCAAACTTCATGCTGATTTCATTAAAGCGATCCAGTATTGCTTTGGTTTCCGCAATACCTTCTTCAACATTGCCGCGGACATCTTTATTAGAATCCAATTGCGGCTCTTGGGACAGATAACCGACACGAATGCCCGGCTGCGGACGCGCTTCACCGTTATACTCGTTATCCAATCCCGCCATGATGCGTAATAAACTGGATTTTCCGGCACCATTTAAACCTAATACGCCGATTTTGGCACCGTGAAAGAAGGATAATGAAATATCTTTGAGAATTTCCCGCTTTGGTGGCACAACTTTGCCAACGCGGTTCATGGTATAAATAAATTGAGCCATATTGATTACGATTAGTAAATTACTTGGAATCCAAAGCTTCAGCTTTGGGTTGGAGTCCAAAGCTTCAGCTTTGGTTGGGAGCCATTAGGATCGATCACCTTTTTCAAATCCTTATACGGTATCATCACCGTAAACGACCCTTCGGCATAGGAGCCTACCGCATAAGGAGCAAAATGGATAATGAGTCCTTGGGGAGACAGTGAAAAGGTACCCAAGTCCTCGTCATTCAAACGGGTGAGGTCACCGTCGATGACCGAACTGGCCTCTTGCTTTCGCAACGAGTCAAGACAGTAATCTGACAGAACTTTACCATAATTGGGCAAAAACAAATCAGCCAGTTTGAGTTCTACCGCCTGATCACCGTTGATTGAGAAATTGTGAGAGCGGTAATAATAATTACCATGAGCACCGCCACTGTAATCAGAGATTTCAGCCAACAGACTGATCAGTTCTTCTGAATAGTATTCAATTGAGAAAACTTCTTTCTGGAACCATCTATGACGAATCCCTTCTTCGATATGATAGGTTCGGCTTTCGGCCATAAAATGGCTCTGGTTTTTCTTGAAAGACTGTTCCACTGCCAGGTTGATTTGTTGCCACGCCAGTGAGAGTGACAGAAAGTCTGGGTAGGCGGCGGAGACTTCTAAACTCTGACCCTGCCGAGTATTTGAGAAGACATACTCAGCCACTTTGGTCAATTTAAACGGCAACCGCTTTTTGCCATTCGGAGTTAACCAGGTGCCCTCAAAGGTTTTTTCTAACGGGGATAGAGTCCCGCGAAAAATGCCGGTGACGCGATTTTTTGGATCATGCTCCTCAATTTCAGCGAAGTTGCCAGATAACAGCAACGGAATACCAACCTTATCGTAGTAATAGTGACCGAGAACTTTCTCGCCAGTCACCGATATATCCATTTGTATGGCCAGATTTTTTCCGAGGGTGCCGATATAATAATACCGGCTAGACACATTCTCGTTAGGTTGCCCGAAGGCGTTCATTGAGAAAACCAAGATTCCCAAAAACCAGACTAATGTCTGCCTTAGCGGAAGGTTTAGCATTTGGCTTAACGGCATCAAACTGGGTTTTAATTGCATGAGATAATTCCTTATGAAGATTTGTTGAATTCTGAGGATATAGGTTTAAATTTTTTAACCTATTGATTTTAATTGGTTTAAATAAGTAAAGCGCGTATTTTTAAAATGATTGTTCTGTATAATCAATAAGTTTAGAAAAATTTACCCATGCAAAGTATAAAACAGTACCAGACCAAAAAAATTTTTTCAGAATAAATAACGATAAATTAATAAGTACCGGTTCATATATTTTTCAAAAATAAAATTAATAAAAACAATAGATTACGTCGTAAAAATAGCACAAAACTTATGGACGGGTACTTATCAATAACATAATGGCATAACTTTGTCAAAGTGTCAGTCCGGTAATCAGCAACGCTAATAGCCTCCAAGTGACTGATTATAAAAGATATATTTTTTTATGAATTGGCTGAAAAATGGCTATTTTAGAGCAAAAAAGCCTTCTTACATCATGTAACCAATTGATAATAAAGGCACAACAACAATTATAATTGCTGTCCGGCAATCCTACCAACCATTGGAGGTGATGTAAAAAAAACCATGAGTTACAAAGGAATAAAAGTAAAGGGGCAGCAAACTGACCACAAAAGCTTGGATTTTTCTCGCACTGAAAATTAATAGATAAATATTATACTATACTGGTTTTTTTAAGCATTCGATTTTATGACGACTGACAAAGATTATTGGTAAAATCAATCCGAAAAGGAAAGCCCTTTATTCCTAATGAATCTGTCACAACCCCATTCAACCGCCTCGCTGCCATATCGTAACGGATAACTAACAGAGGTTCAAAGTAGTACAACGGATACTCGAAACAAACGGATAAAAAAAACTTTTAAAAATGAGAGTTTTACCAATTTTATTCGTTCCTAAAATCCGTTGAATTCGCGTATCCGTTGTACTTGGCTACGACACGATATGGCATTGATTCAACCGCCTCGCAGCCCCAATATAACCTCAAAAAAAAGTTAGAATGATGGCTGTTCAATATGAAATAGATTACTATTCTGATTCAATTTGGGTTAGTGATTTCATTAGAGCTGTCAGAAAGAAAACCTCCCTAATCCCCAATGCCTCCAAGAATAATGGTCAATTTGAAATCAAACGATTTACCACCTAAGGCAACTCGCAAAAAATAATCTACCAGGGCAACCATAACGGATTGGGGGCAACCATAAAGGATTGCCCCTACGGTCATTAATGGTTCGTAGGGGTAATCCCTTGTGGTTACCCCTGATGGTATTTTATTTTTGGCGAGTTACCTAAAGCCGCTCAGCCCCAAAAAACGATTACAAGCCGACTACAAACCGGCAGCCTATCTTTTGGTATTGTTCCTAACCTTCTAATATCTCCGGGGGAACTGCCCCTTTTGCAAAGGGGTGGGGGATTTCTTTCGGACAAGTCTATTGGCTTATTTATTTTTCAATAAATAAATCAATCTGTTGCGTATAATCAGTATAATGTTCCACCAGAAAAGTAAAAAGGATCACGAATCAAGTTAACTATTCGATTTGTTGTCTAAATCAAAAGATTTTAGTTGAACACCTAAAAATGTGAAAATTGATATTTCAAAAACTTCAATTGACTCTAACAAAATTGGAGATTTCATTGAAACTTTAATCACCTATTGAATAGTCAAATTTCAATGACATATGAGGCTCTTGCAAAACTCTTTTTCAGCCCAAGGTTTTGATTCAAAAAACTTTGGCCTGAAAGCCATTTTAGAAAAACAATAACTTACGACCGCATAATGACTGTAAGTTATTGATTTATAGTTGCACGGACGGAGTTTTTCAAGTCCCTCATATTTTAAATAATTTTTAAAATTAAATCTGTTAAGCTTGAGATTCACAAATTTTATGGACTACCTAAAAATGGCAATGACTTTCATTTTTATTCGATTAATCAATTAGTTAATGCTGTTAATCGATCACCTTATGATGAATAAAAATAAAACGGAAGAATTGAAAATTCTTAAATAACTAAATTCAATGTGTTAAGCTAAATAATCAACCTTGGTGCCATTTTTAATTATTTAAAATTAATTCATTGGAATTTCATTCATCATAAGCTGATTAAAATTTCCCATTTTTTTAGATTCAATTTCATGCGAGATGTTCAAATTTGTTGAATAACAACTTGAACATCGACAATTAATTTTTCAAAATGTTTTGTGCTATTTTCAGGTAGTATTTGATTTTAGGGTGTACCGGTCTAAAACCCCAAAATTATTGACCAATAGCAAAGCTCAAACTTGACCGCGCAAAGCATATTTTAAATGAAATTGGACATTTCCAATTTCTAATTTCTATTCAAGCTTTGGAGTTTAGCAAGTTCCTCTTGAGATAATTTTGGCTATCCCGTCACCTTGACAAAAGGTTTCAATGTGGCTATGTGCAAGCAATGGTTGCCCCACAAGTCACCAAAGACTGTGACAGACAAAATTCAAACAAAAACAGATTAAAAAGAAGGTTTTCAAAATGGCTCAACTATTTGGGAATTTTAGTGAGGAACCCATTAGCAGTGAGGAATACTTAATACTTGGATTTTCGCCGAGTTCCATCCCACTCAAACAGCGTTGGCGAAACAATGGGCTGTCGGCCGATTTTCTGGGCGACTACTTGACCACTTTTTTTCCGGCTACCGATACTCATTCAAATACCATTGACCGATCGGCTGAAATAAAAAGTGCTGTGGGCTATATTGCTAACGAATTGTTAGAAAACGCTATGAAGTTTAATGACGAAGCCTCACAATATCCTATTAGCATTCAACTCCAGTTGCACAGTGATCGCATTGTGTTTCGTGTGACTAACAGTATTCCTTCCCAACTGGTAGAAAAGTTTCAGGCTTACATCCAGAATTTGATTAATGAAGATCCACAAGAAATGTATATTGAGCAGTTGGAACGTAATGCCGAAGATGACTCAAATTCCAGTTCTGGTTAGGCTTGTTGACAATGATAAATGATTATATGGCCTTGCTCGGTTGGAAGTTTGATACTGTCAAAACAGAGCCAGATGTGATTGCGGTAACCACTATGGTACAACTCACTGTATAATTACCGTTTTCAGTTAAAAGTAGAATTCAAAGTTATTGATTTTATTGATAACTTGAAAGTTGAAACTTGAAACTGAACAGGAGTTTGATAGCAATGGAAATTAAGACTAAAGATTATCACGTCAACTACGATAGTGAAACTACGACCCTTCTTTGCAAGGGATCACTACGGTTAAGTGGGATGGATGAATACGCGCCTATCGTGCAGATTTTTAATCAAGTGGCAGATCTCGAACCATCTGAGCTTAAATTTAATCTTAAGGGACTGGAATTTCTCAACAGTTCTGGTATTAATGTACTGTCCAAGTTTGTGATTAAGATCCGTCAGAAAAAACATGTCTCGATGATAGTGCAAGGATCGCAACAGATTCCTTGGCAGGGCAAGTCATTAAAGAATTTAAAACGATTAATGCCAACTTTAAAGTTGGAATGGGAATAAGCTTTGGGGAAGCATGATTATCATGCCGACAAAAACACCTACAACTGAAGAACTCCTTTTGGAAAACGAGCGTCTGCGTCAAAAATTGGGCATTCTCAAAAGGGAAAAAGCGGATTTAGAAATCTTGTTGGATACCACGACTGAACATGCTGATGCGATTGAAGATGAATTGTTCGTGGCTCGAGAAGTGGCCGAGGAAGCTACACGGGCTAAATCGGAATTTCTCGCCAACATGAGCCACGAAATCCGCACGCCTCTGAATGGGATCATCGGTATGACCAGCTTGTTGGAGGATACCGAGATTACAAGGGAACAGCAGGATTACGTTAATACCATTCGGACAAGTGGCGAAGTCCTACTGACCCTTATCAACGATATTCTCGATTTCTCTAAAATCGAGGCTGGCAAGCTAGAGTTAGAAAATAAGCCCTTTGATCTACGTGTGTGTGTAGAAGAATCTCTTGATTTGTTAGCTTCTCATGTAGCCCAAAAGGGACTGAATATTGCCTATCTGATAGCGGAGAATATCCCCAATATCGTGGTAGGCGATGTGACCCGGCTACGTCAAATTTTGATCAACTTAGTCAGTAATGCGGTCAAATTCACACCACAAGGAGAAATACTCGTTGAAGTCACTGTTCACAAAATGACCCAAGGTGCCCAAAAGGGAGAAAGCGAACACCGCAACGAGACCGCACGGCCTGATGAGTCCTTTGAGAATGGAAAACAATCATTTTCTGCCGTTAAAAAAGGGAACTTATCCACTTTTCCGGCTGAAAAAGGGGAGCCAAAACACGTTTATGAATATGAACTACATTTTTCAGTTAAAGACACTGGGATTGGCATTCCCACTGACCGACTCAATCATATATTTCAATCATTTAGCCAAGTTGATACTTCAACGACTCGCAAATACGGAGGCACCGGGCTAGGACTTGCCATTTGTCAACGTCTGTGTGAACTCATGGGCGGCCGAATTTGGGCAGAGAGTGTTGCCGATAAGGGTTCTACTTTTTATTTTAACATTGTCACTGAAGGAAAACCAACTCAGCAGTATACCTATCTGTACCACAACCAACCACTCCTGCTTGGCAAACGCTTGTTGATTTTGAGCGATAATTTGACCAATCGCAATATTTTGCTGAAGCAGGCTAATATATGGGGAATGGTAACCCAAACAGTTGTCAGCATGATTGAGGTTTTCGCTTATTTACGCCAAGGTACACGATGGGACTTTGCCATCTTGGAAACACAGTCATCAGTACCGGAAAAGGTCACTTTGTTAGAAAAACTCCACAATTCCCATAATCCTCCGTTGCCATTGATTTTGCTGGCACCTATATGCCAGCCGCGCAGCGATAAACAACCCGTGGCAGCTTGCCTTTCAAAACCCATTAAACCGGCCAAACTCTACGAGGTTTTGACTGACATTGAAAAAACACCAACACCAACACTTGCGAAAGTGGCTATTCATCAATCCGGCGAAGATAAAGCAGCCCATCGAGAAAAACGGCGAATATTGTTGGCAGAAGACAACATGATCAATCAAAAAGTCACCAAGCTACTTCTCAAACAGATCGGTTATAATGCTGATATCGTCTGCAATGGGTTTGAAGTCCTAGAAGCCTTGCAACGCCAAACTTATGATGTCATCTTGATGGATATCCAAATGCCAAAGATGGACGGACTGGCGGCGACACGCCATATTATCGAACAATGGCCAGCGGCACAGCGTCCTTGGATTATCGCTCTCACTGCCAATGCGATGAAAGGTGATCGAGAAATCTGTTTGGCGGCTGGAATGAATGATTATATGAGTAAACCACTACGCAAGGAATATCTGGCCAATGCACTTTCTCGCGCTTGGTTAATGGTTAATGGTTAATGGTTAATGGTTATAATGGTTAATGGTTTTGTTTATAACGGTGTTTGGTGAATGACTTGGTCAAAAAATGTCTTTTTTAACAAATAAATAATAATTCCGAACGCCTATGACCATTAACCATTAAAAAGATTACACTGTTCAAAAGCCGCTAAGGCTTTTGGATAGGTGGCAATCGCTTCAGTTTTGTTGCCATCGCTGGCTGCCGACCACATTCGGTTGAGCAAACGTTCCCCTTGGGCAACGGCAACTACCAATTCTACGTGGTATTGGCTCCGCGAACCAATCAGTGCCGCTGCAAAGGGCAATACATAACTCTCAAGCAAACGGTTTACTCGCGTTGCTATCCCAGCCTCATCAAGATCATTCATCTGAGAACCCAGTGTTTGCATTTCAGCGAGTAATTGTTGCAACAAGTTCATGACACTTGGGCTGGCTCGGAGAGAAGCCGTATTGAGACGGTTCCGTTGCCGTATTTGGGGCCAACGTAGCAAAAGCAGCCCAATCACTGCTAATAGCACCGCTCCCCCATAAATCGGGAGCATATCTGACCAAGTGGTACCCAAGGTTGGCAACTTAGCGGCACTGATTAAGGCTATAACGATGCCTACTATAAACAGCAATGAACCCATGACACGCATCTTTAACCCCCACCAGTTGATTGTAGAATCCCATAAATCGCATGGCCCACGCCCATAATGGCCTCCCCAATGATCAAACCGGCCGCCAACGGAACCACCTTATTTTCTGAGAAGGCTTCTCCCTTCCGATTGACAATGGAGATTTGTGCCAAGCAACCGAGTCCATAACCCAAAATAATTGAAAAAGGCAGATACATCGCAAGGCCCACTAAAACCCCTAAGCCTGACACCGGTGCGGCACCAAGCAAAGCACCGATAATGCCGCCCAAGACAAACTTATCTATCGGCACCGTATGATTTTGGGTAGCCTCAATAACACTGGTCAACACCGCCGCTTGAGGTGCTGGCAGGGACGTGCCAGGACCAAAACCATTTTGACCATCAGCACCACTACTCCAAAGCACATAAATAACGGCAAAAGCGATAATAACCCCTAACCATGAAATGCTTAACTGAACCAGTTGCTGCAATAACGGACGACTACCAACCAAAAAACCGGTTTTGAGATCTTGCATCATATCAGAACTTTGACCGATACCCACCGCAACGGCAACCGTCACAATGATAGCAGCAACCAGGTTGCCATTGAGTATCACCATCATTATGGTGACTGAAATCAGTGCGATTCCAGAAATCGGCGAAATATCAGTTAATCCGGTACACTGCGCGACAATCAGCCCCGCCAATCCTAACCATAAACTGCCAAGCACGGCAACCATAAGGGCTTGACTAACAGACACGCCCGGCGTACTGAATGCAGCGACAAAAAAGAATATAATAGCAGCCCCACCACCGACTAATAGCACCCAAAATGGTAATTCATCGTGGCCAGTCATACTGTGACTGGCCATGCGCGAGGCAGCGGCAAGGGCATAAAGAGCACTTTTAATCGCCGGAAAATTGACCACGACTTCCATAAAGGCAGCACCAATCAGAATACCAATACCCAAGGGGCGCAATATCTCTCCATAAATAAAATCCACCAATGCCGCACCTTGGAGTTCGGCCGGTATCCAGCCGACCGAGACGGAAACCGGAGAAACGATCCACCATGCTAAAATTCCGCCAAAAAAGAACGGCAAACCGGCCCTGCCCGACAATAAGCCCGCCGCAAAATTCATGGTTGACAAATACAGGGCCGGTGCAATATAATCTGGAAGCAAGCCAAAACTCAAGTTAAGCTCTTCTGCCTCCAACAAACCCGGTTGTTCGAGCCAGCCGGAAATCATTAACAATTTCCAACTGGCACTGATCAAAAAACCGATGCCCAGTAGCCTCGCTTTATCAGTGCCAGCCGCACCTGAGCGGATAATGGTAGCCACTGCTACCCCAGTAGGAAAACGCAGACGTTCTAACTCAATCAACTGTTTACGTAACGGAATAATCGCTACTACACCCAGAATGGCACCCCCTATACCGGCTATCAGCAGCTGCCAGAAAGGAATCGTAATGGGCATGGTAGCACTGAGCAAAAACAGTGCTGGTAGAACAAACACCACGCCGGTGCCAGCAGAGTTAATGCCAGAAGCGATAGTTTGGTTAATATTGTTCTCAACCATAGTGCCTCGACCATAAATGCCACGCAAAAAGACATAACCAAGAATAGCTGCAATAGTAGAACCACCCAAAGAAAAGCCCAGTTTGAGAGCCATGTAAGCAAAAGCAATATTAAGAATAACACCTTGAACTAAGCCCAATAGCACCGCCGCGACAGTCAATTCTCGATAATGACCACGAGTACCAAACACGTAAAATGCCCCCTTGTTTTATGACTAAAAAATTAAATTATCACTCACTGAACCGAAAAATATTACTATTATTATAAAAATCAATAGTTTATAAATTATTGTTGTGTCCAGAGAATAATTTCAATAAAATGACCTCAAGCCTTATAAAAATTGGAAAGTTTTTTTAATTTTGGAAGTAGCTGATTCATCAATCAATTTCTCTCCTGAATAAAGCTATCAATATGAACCTTTCCCAATTTTTTTCGGAGGTATAATAAATACCAGAGCATCAATTAATCCTGATTATAACGGATTTAGGGGGGTTAATAATTTCAACGGGAGTTGTATATCGTTATAAGGTGAGTTTCGAGCATTTTTTAACACAGATCACAGTTAACTGCTAAAACAGCCTTCCTAAAATCTGTTACAATCAAAATTAATAAAATATTTCAAAAACTTTTTCAAATAAATGAGTTTTCAAATTCATAAAATTTCCTAAAATAGAAGCGACAATGCTTGTATTTTACACCGTCACAAATATTTTTTAGCAAGTATCTGACTTTTTACCCGATAATCAAGTTTCTATGGTTATACTATATTCGCTGCCAGAATTATCAAATAAATAAATCCGGTTTTTCAAAAATAGGATTCTAGTGCCAATTTATACCGGTGTACAGTGCCTGAGCCATGCGATTCAGCAGCGCAATCAGATGACTTTTTCCCAAAATGATCCAGAAAAGTAAGTTCTATCTGGTAAAAAAATCCTGAATTTGTTCCAAGTTCCTAAAGTTTTTGATTACCCCAACACAACACAACCGGAGACTTAACATGACGACGCAGATATTCGGTGATTTTATTGAGGAATGGGACAACGATGCGGAATACTTGAAAGTAAGTTTTTCACCATTTTCAGCTTCACTCAAGCAACGTTGGCAAACTAATGGGTTATCGGCGGATTTTATAGGGGATTACTTGCAGACTTTTTTTGTTGGCAAACCCAAAAATCCAAGCGGCATCAATACCCCAATCCCAGCACGGAGTAAAAACGCGGTTAAGTACATCGCCAATGAATTGTTGGAAAATGCGATGAAATTTAGTGATCAAGTATCGTTTTCCCCGACGAAGATTGCGTTGTATCTGTATAATAATCAATTAATATTTTACGTCACTAATAGCATTAATCCCTCAAACGTTGACAATTTTCAAGCAGTTCTTCGGGAATTAACGCACGAAGATCCACATGATTTGTATTTTCACCGTATGGAAGCCAATGCCAGCGACGAAAACAATACCTATTCTGGATTGGGATTTCTCAGCATGATATGCGATTACTCAGCTAAATTGGGCTGGAAGTTTGAAACTATCAACCAAACCTCAGTGCCCATCATCACCGTAACAACCATGGTGAGTTTGAACATATAATATTCCAGGTTCAGTTAGTTTTGAAAAATCCGATTTTTTGAAAATATGATTTATAAAAATTGACCCTTTTTCACCCCCTCTCTAAGGAATGGTGACGATTTCAGTTGAACATGATAAATGGGCGAAAGAAAGTATTATTTCAGGAATGGGCGAGCGATTTGCCGAAATTCCAACTCTTACCAACAGTATTTCTCTAGGAGAAAAATACATGGAAATAAAAACTGACGATTACCATATCACATACCAACCAGACTCTGCCTCTGTCATTTGTAAAGGTTCGTTACTCCTTTCCAGCGCGGAAGAATATATGCCTATTCTGCAATTATTGAATGGTGCCGCTGAACAGCATAATACGTTAACTTTGGATGTCAAGGAATTAGAATTTCTAAACAGTTCCGGCATCAACATGTTTACCAAGTTTGTGATCAATGTGCGTAAAAAACCCGATTTGGAAATGACAGCGCGGGGATATCAGGAAATTCCTTGGCAAGTGAGGTTTTTGAAAAACTTACAGCGTTTATTGCCGACTTTGGAGCTTGAATTAGAATAACTTGATAAAAGATGAGCAAACGGTAAACGACAAGGATTGCATTTTATAACGGATTGAATCAACAGATGATAGGAATAGAATCCTAAAATACGTCTGTCTCGATCCAATCCGTTATAAAATACCATCCTTGTCGTTAAAAATTAGCCACAATCCAATCCATCATACCATTTTTCCATCACACCGCCTATTTCATACATAATGTTTATGCTCCTTGCGACGATTTCCTGCCCGTTGCGTAATCACCCCCTTTACTGCCTCTAAGCTGGGAATTTCTATCGTCGGATACTGATCATTTAATGGCTTCAAAAAATACTGCTTATCGTCAATCACCAATTGCCGAAAAATATACTCTTCTTCATATACCGCAAACACATAAGAGCCATTTTGAATCGTCCCATCAGGCTCAATAATAATAATATGCCCTTCCCTAAATTCAGGCACCATACTGTCTCCCAAAACCTGAAGGGCAAATGGTTCATCTCCACACTCAGACATTTTTTTTAGACCTCAGCAAATATTTAAATTATCAATTATAGCATTTAAAAAATGTCTGAATCAAACAATTCATTTTAATCATGTCATTATTCAAACAATCAAAATTTATTATAATCGGAGTTATCCTGTTAAACTTGAATGCAGCCAGTCTACCGGCGGAAACTTCTCCGATCAAGCCCGATGAAGTCGTGATTTTATTTCCCACTATCGGTTATCCGATGAATGATGAAATGTGGGCACTACACATTCACGGTTGGATTTATGAGCCGCAATCGGAAGGTACGACATTCATGCGCCGACTGCTTGGTTTACAAGATCAGGACAACGGTGAGGAGTCACTTTTTCAGGAAAGAGCAGCGGCTTTTTTTGTCGATAATGAGAGAGGCAAGCGAATCACGCTCCGTTTGGGCGAAAAACGTATTAGACTGAACAACAAATCCTCAAAAAATGGGCATTTTTCAGAAATATTACCAATACCCGCCGCCGAGATTGACACGTTGCGGCATTCGGCAACTGATTTTATTTCTGTTCAAGCTGTCACTCGTGCCAACGATTCGCGCCGCTTTGAAGGTAAAATTAAACTGCTTGATAAAGAAGGGCTTTCGGTTATATCTGATATTGATGATACGATTAAAATCAGTGAAGTCCGTGATAAACGCGCTTTATTGGCAAATACCTTTATGCGTCCGTTTCAACCGGTGCCTAATATGGCTGATTTCTACAACAGCTTGGCTGAACAACAAGAAAATGTGACATTTCACTATGTCTCCGCCAGCCCTTGGCAACTTTACCAGCCGTTGCACCATTTTATGACTACCAATGGTTTTCCGGCGGGGAGTTTTCATTTGCGCCCGTTTCGCTGGAAAGACAGCAGCTTTTTCAAATTCTTCAAATCGTCATACCAGCATAAAATAACAACCATTCAATCCTTGATAACTTGTTGCGTTGGGCGGCGTGTTATATTGATAGGAGATTCCGGAGAATATGATCCAGAAATTTATGCCGAAATTGCCCGTCAATATCCCGAACAAGTCATACGCATTCTCATCCGAGATGTGACTGAAGAAGGAGAACAAGCAACGCGCTATCAACAAACTTTCAAAGGGTTACCTAAATCGCTTTGGAGCGTTATAGTCTTGTAGGGTGGGTAAGCGGGCGCGAGTCACTTAAAAAATGCGACAATCTTTAAGCTTAGCAGCCCACCATCCATCGATCAAATATAATTCTTGAAATCCAATTAATTTTTAAATAACAAAGCTAAAGCTTTGGACTCCAAGAATTTATAGTCTTGTAGCTTGCCCACCATCCATCTATCAAATATAATTCTTGAAATCCAATTAATTTTTAAATAACAAAGCTAAAGCTTTGGACTCCAAGAATTTAACTTAACTTTTTGAAAACAAACCAACATGACCTTCAAAAAATTATTTGAACAAAGTCCAGTCGTTCGGGCAATCTCTATTGTTTCAACTCTCTTTGTTCTGTTTTTGGGAGTTATCTATTTGCTATTGACTTTTAATTATCAGAATGACCAAAACGCCGCCACATTCGTCGGACAAAATCAGGTCAATCTCATCCAAAAAGTCATCCGCAACGACTTAAACATTGTTTATTCAGATGTGCTGTTTTTGGCCGAACAACAAGCATTACAAAAATTTTTCGCTGACAATTCCAGCGAATATGCCAATCATCTCGCCCAAGATTTATTGTCTTTTTCAAGCCGAAAGGGCAAGTACGATCAGGTGCGACTGTTGGATGAAACCGGTATGGAAATCATACGGGTTAATTACAACAATGGGCAAGTAGTGCCAAAAAATGCGCTTCAGTTTAAAGGCAAGCGTTACTACTTTAAGGAAGCCTTCAAATTGCAACGGGGAGAAATATTTGTGTCTCCCTTTGATCTGAATATGGAACGTGGCAAAATAGAAACACCCCTAAAGCCGATGATCCGTTTTGCCACCCCGGTTTTTGATCATCAAAACCAAAAACGAGGGATTCTCCTTATAAATTATAACGGAGCGCATTTGCTCAACAAAATGGACGCGCTGTCAAACAACTCCAACGGGAAAATCATGCTGGTTAATTCCGAAGGTTACTGGCTTAAACATTGGAAACCAGAACGTGAATGGGGATTCATGTTTGAAGCCGGTGAAACTGAAAAAATGCCCAATGATTTTCCACTGGCATGGCAACAAATTTCTCGCCAAAAATCTGGCCATCAGTTTGGTCAGAATGGTTTATTTGCGTTTACAACCATTTATCCGGCTGACAAATCAGCAACACCTAATCACTGGAAAGTTGTTTATTATCTGCCAAAAAGTGTTTTATTGACCAATTCAAACACGCTATTAATCAAACTACTTTTGGTTGGACTGCCTTTGATTCTGATTTTGAATATCAGTTTATTTAAGCTGGCTAATGCCAAAATCCGGCAAAAACAGTCCGCGGAATACATCAAAAAACAAAATGCGTCTTTTGCCCGTTTTGTGCCAGCCCGTTTTCTCCGATTACTGAATAAGAAAGACGTTATTGAAATCGAATTGGGTGATCAAAGAGAACAAGAAATGACCGTTTTAGTCTCAAACATTTATGATTTTACCACTCTATCGGAAACCATGACTGCCGGAGAAACGATAGATTTTATCAATACCTATTTGAAACTGGCTGAACCAATGATCAGAGAACATCATGGGTTTGTCAGTAATTATATGGCCGAAAAATTTATCGCGTTATTTTCAAATCCTGATGATGCAATTAATGCCGCCAATGCCATGTTCACACGATTGGGCGAATATAATCAAGTACGCTGTAAACAGAACCTTTCCCCGTTCCATATCCATTTGGGCATAGATACCGGTCATTTAGTGCTTGGCACGATTGGGGGTACTCAGCGCATGGAGAGCAGTGTGATTGGCAATACCGTCAATCTGGCATTTTCTCTGGAATCCATGAACAAGATTTATGGCACGACGCTTTTGATCAGTGAACACACTTATATGCTGTTGAACGCAGCGTC